>OFFL01001042.1_pt1 | contig 23514 bp, 16 predicted proteins | sample 1521391 | NCBI WGS metagenome assembly OFFL01 (sample SAMEA3504082, study PRJEB24116) | mouse gut metagenome | biome: mouse gut; feature: mouse-associated habitat; material: faeces | place: Denmark | collected 2011
ATATTTTTATTCTGCGTTTGTGTGCAATCGAGTAGGGAAGAGCCATCTTCCCCTAATCGCCGCGCGAGGCACGTGCAGCATAAAAAAGAATATGAAATATGTACTTTTTGACAATTTCATATTCTTTATACTAATCCACCATGTCAGAAACTTAAATTACTGATTGAAAAATCAGCGCATCGGGATTTTTCAATCGATACTCTTAACCATTTATCTGTGGAAGTGTTGCAAAACTCTTTATCAAGTCCTCTTCTGTAGGAATATAATCGACCATTTCTCCATCATTGTATTTCTGATAAGCAACCATATCAAAATATCCTGTTCCTGTAAGTCCAAAGACAATATTTTTCTCTTCACCTGTCTCCTTACACTTTAATGCCTCATCAATCGCAACTTTTATCGCATGGCTGCTCTCAGGAGCTGGCAGAATTCCCTCAACTTTTGCAAATGTCTGAGCAGCTTTAAATACTTCTGTCTGTTCTACACTTCTTGCAGATATCAGTTTGTCATCATACAATTGCGATATAATTGAACTCATACCATGATAGCGTAATCCTCCCGCATGATTTGCCGATGGGATAAATCCGCTTCCCAATGTGTACATTTTTGCTAATGGACATATTTTTCCTGTATCACAAAAATCATATGCATATTTTCCGCGTGTAAGACTTGGACAGGAAGCTGGTTCCACTGCTATAATTTCATAATCTGCCTCACCTCGAAGCATCTCTCCTACAAAAGGAGAAATCAAACCGCCCAGATTTGATCCGCCGCCTGCGCAGCCAATTACCACATCTGCCTTAATCCCATATTTATCCAGTGCAGACTTGGTTTCCAATCCAATAATTGTCTGATGCAAAAGAACCTGCGACAATACAGACCCCAATACATACCGATACCCTTCCTGTGCTGTTGCTGCTTCCACGGCTTCTGAAATCGCACAACCCAGGCTTCCCGTTGTCCCCGGAAATTCTGCATTGATTTTTTTGCCGACATTGGTGAGCATTGACGGCGAAGGCGTAACTGTCGCACCATAAGTTCGCATCACCTCACGCCGGAACGGTTTTTGCTCATAAGACACTTTCACCATGTACACCTGGCAGTCCAAATCAAAATAAGCACATGCCATGGATAATGCAGTTCCCCACTGACCGGCGCCAGTCTCAGTCGTAACTCCTTTTAGACCCTGCTTTTTTGCATAATAGGCCTGCGCAATGGCAGAGTTAAGCTTATGGCTTCCAGATGTATTGTTTCCCTCAAATTTATAATAAATATGCGCTGGCGTATCAAGCTTTTTTTCAAGACAGTAAGCACGTGTCAGTGGTGATGGACGATACATTCTATAAAAATCCTGAATTTCTTGCGGAATGTCGATATAGGGTGTTGTATCATCAAGTTCCTGCCTTGCAAGTTCTTCACAAAATATAGGAGTCAGTTCCTCAACAGTTATTGGCTTTCGTGTTGCTGGATTAAGTATTGGAGCAGGTTTATTTTTCATGTCTGCCCTGACATTGTACCACTGTTTCGGCATTTCATTTTCTTCCAGATATATTTTGTATGGTATTTCTTTGTTCATTCTTAATTCTCACTTTCTTATTTTTCCTGTTAAAACACACTTGTTGATTATAGTGTGCTGATTCGATAGAACTTATTATGGAGTTCTGATGCAACTTTCCCTATCATTGTTGCGGATGATGCAATCTCTTCTGTACTGGCTGCAAGATTTGCAATCTTTTCATTGACATCATCCACTACTTTGATTAGGCTTTCTGAGTTTTCTATCAGTTTTCCCATCGCTTCCACAATTCGCTCTTTATTTTTGCTGCTGTCATCTGCAGCGTTTTTGCTCACATCGCTCAATGCCTTTATCTCCTGAGCAACTACTGCAAATCCTTTTCCAATCTCTCCAGCCCTTGCTGCCTCGATAGAAGCATTCAAGGACAACAAATTTGTCTTTGATGCCACTTTTGTGATATTTTCATTGTTTCCGCCAAGCTGCAGCAAAAGTTCATTAATTTCCTCAAAGGATTTTTTCATACCTTCACAAAAATCAACCACTTCACCCATTGACATACTAATATGAGTGCTCTCTACTGCATTGATATTATTTCCTTCCACCATCTCATCAATAGAAATATTAAGTGTGTCAAATTCTGCATTTGCTTCTGACACCATCTGTTCAATGGAATCGTTCTTCTGCGAAATTTGCTGATTCTGTGCCTCTATTTCATTCGAAATAATCTGAATCCGTTCTTTTTCTTCTTCAGCCAGATTTTTGATATAGTAAACACAGCTTTCTTTTGTATTGCAGCCATTATAAATTGCCGTAACCATGTCCGTACATGTACTGTAACCACATGCACTGCAATTAATACTCTGCTTGATTTTCGTTGATTTCTTCATATCCGTAAAGATATTGCTAATCTCAGCGGCACTGGGAATTCGTATTTCATTCCCCTTAGATTTATCTGTATATTCCCGTATAAAATCATTCAGATTCAGGCGCGAAAACTGCCTGTTGAGATTTCTAAGTCTCTGTTTGGGTGTTGCGTCTTTCGCCCAGGCACTGCTTCTTTTTCTGGATTTGCTTGCTGCTTTTATTGCCTGAATTTCATAGAGAATATCTTCACTTTTTGCCTTCGATTCCTCTATGCCTGTACCATAAATACACCCTTGTGAACAGTTGAGTGCATCCACCATAAACGGAAGTGTTCTGCCGGAAAGTACTCTTTTTTTGTAATCGTCAAGAAAACGATATGCATGCTTTTCGCCTTCTATCTGGCGTACAAATACATCCTCTCCGCAAAACCAATATACATTTTCTTTCAATCCGCCTGGAATAGGATAGATAGATCCAAGTCCATATTCTATTTCATTTGCTGCGGGTTCCGCCTTTATATTGTGTTTTGAAGCATATTTTATCAAATGATCAAATGTAATATTGTAGCTCACATAACCTTTGTTTTTGGGATCTTTGATCTCGTCACGCTTGGCAATACACGGGCTGATAAACGCAAGTTTATCCGTAATATTCAAATATTTTTTGGCATAGATCGCCGCGCACATCAGGGGACTTTGTATCGGAACAAGTTTTGGAATCAGTTCTGGTATGTAATGTTCAATGTAATTGACAATCGCTGGACAAGGCTGTGAAATCCCCCCCATAAAGTTATGCTCTGTGATATATTTTATATAACCCCAAGTTGTTATATCTGCGCCAAAACTTACACTAATAATACGATTTGCACCAAGTTTTTTCAGGCCTCCAAGAATCTGTTTATAATCACTGGGATAATTTGCCGCAAATGCCGGTGCCCACAATATGGATATTTTTTCTCCTTTTGCAAGTGCAGAAAAAAATTCTTCCGTATCATCAATAAAATCTCTTGCATGATGCTCACAGGCATCAAAACATGCTCCACAGGCGATACATTTATCACCATCTACCTCAATGCGTTGACTTCCATTCTCAGCCGTTACTGCACGGTTTGCAGTAATAACAGGACAGGCTGATATACATTTGTTGCAGCCAATGCAATCATCATTGGTAAACACTAATCCATTCTGATTTCCGTACATTATGCGGTCCTCCCTTCATTATCTTTTATTGCCTTTTATTTATCATAAGCGTTGTGCACTGACCGATTAAAACCAGACTAATCATTTTCCCTTATACACAATTGCTTATATTCTTTTGCAAATATTATATCATATCCTCCTTATTGTGTACACAATTCAACAAAAATTTTTACCAATTTTATGTGTTAGATATTACTGTTCACTCTATTCTAGTAACAAATAAAAAGCCATGCGTGTGAATTTTTGGGTACTATTGGTATCATTTTACATTCTTTCCGGTGCAGAAAATCCAAGTAAATCAATGCTTGTTTCCAAAATATCTCTTGTGAGTGCTAACAATGCTACCCAGCCTTCCTTCTTTGCTGCGTCCTCCTCCGTAAGAATTTTTGTCTCATGATAAAAATGATTGAACGCGTTTGCAAGGTTATAAATGTAAGCGCAAAGTTTATGAGGGGCATATTCCTCACAGGCGCTCTCAACGCTTGCATTGAACTTCGCAAGCTCCATCATCAACTCTTTTTCGCTGTCATTCACAGGCGGCTTAATATCAGAACATACTGTCTGCACATTGCCGTTGTTTTCCATATATTTCGCAAGAATAGATTTGATACGCACAATTGTATAGAGAATATATGGGCCTGTATCGCCCTCTGACGAGGTAAAGCGGTCAATATCAAAGATATAGTCCTTGCTTGCCTGGTTGGACAAATCACCATATTTTAATGCAGCCAGCGCAACAATCTCTGCAGTTTGTCTTGATTCCGCATCCTCTATATTGCGATTCTTCGTAATCTTTTTAAACATCTCGTCATGAATTTCCTGAATCAGGCTTTCAAGACGCATCACCCCACCATCGCGTGTCTTAAATGGTTTCCCATCTTTGCCGTTCATTGTTCCAAAACCGATAAATTTCAATTCCGTCTCAGAATTTACAAGTTTTGTTTTCTTTGCACAGCGAAATACCTGCTCAAAATATAGCTCTTGACGCTTATCTGTCATGTAGATAATCCTATCCGGCTTATTTTGTTCCATACGCATCATAATTGTCGCAAGGTCTGTCGTATTGTAGAGTGCTGCACCGTCCGACTTTAATATCATACATGGTGGTATCTCCTTGGTATCTGTCTCCTCTTTCACATCAACTACAAGAGCGCCTTCACTCAGATATGCATAACCTTCTTTTTTCATGGTTTCCACCATTCCTGGTATCATGTCCTGCACAGCAGATTCCCCATTCCACAAATCGAACTCCACATTTAGCCGCTCATAATTTTTCTTTAAATCGGTGACGGAAACGGCAATAATATGATCCCAGAGTGCCCGATATCCTCTCACGCCGCTTTGCAGCTTAAAGGTGCAGGACATGGCATCTGCCTTATATGCATCATCTTCTTTGGAACGCTTACTTGCAAAAGGGTAAAGCTCTTCAAGTTCCATGAGCGTAAACGGCGGCTCTTCTGGATACGCTCCTGTATAGGTTTCATCAAAATATACAAGCTCTGGCTTTCTGATTTTGAGTTCATTCATAACCAGCCCCATTTGTAATCCCCAATCCCCCAGATGCACATCACCGATTACATGATGTCCTAAATATCTTAAGATACGCTTTACGCTCTCTCCTATAATTGCAGAGCGAAGATGTCCGATGTGTAACGGTTTTGCAATATTGGGTCCGCCGTAATCTATAATGATAGCCGCAGGAGCCTTGGTCTCTTCCAAACCATATTTTTTGTCAGCGCGCATATCTTTTATATAATTTCCCAAAAACTCTTTTTTCAGTGTCAAATTTAAAAATCCAGGCGCAACTGCCGCTACCTTCTCAAACACCATACTGTCTGTAAGCTTTGCTGCCACTTCATTCGCAATCATAATGGGCGCCTTTTTGTACTGCTTTGCACCAGCCATCGCACCATTACACTGATATTCACAAAGGTCGGGCCTATTTGATTCTGTAACTTTTCCCAGCTCGCGATCATACCCTGCAGCCGCAAAAGCGTTTTTCATTTCTTCTGAAATTAAATCCAACAACTTTTTCATTTCAACGTGTCCTTCCTATCTTTCATGTTATTGATTCAACGATTGGCTGCTTGCTCGCGGGAAAAAACACAGCCACAATAATTTTGCCTGTACAAATCATATTCCGCAGACAGCTCAATCGAACGTTTATATCCATCTTTCTTTTTAAAATCAGAGGGAAGCCATCGGATTTCATACTTTTGCGCAAGCCGCTCTCCAATTTCATTCAATTTTGCAGCGTTTTTGAGCGGACTGACCGTTAGTGTTGTCGCAAACCAGTCAAATCCCTTTTCTGCCGCTAATTTTGCCGTTTCACAAAGACGTAGTTCATAGCAGACAAAACACCGTTCTCCGCCTTCCGGGCACTGCTCTAATCCTTTTACCGCCTCATAAAAAACAGATTGTTTATAATCCCCTTCCATACAATCAATCAAAAAACCTTTTTCCAACTGCTTGTTATAGGCGTCTATCAGTCTTTTCTGTTCTGCAACTCTCTTTTGATATTCCGCTTCCATGGAGATATTAGGATTATAATAGAATACTGTAATTCGAAAATACTGCCGCAGGTATTCCATTACAGAACTGCTGCAAGGTGCACAGCAGCTATGCAGCAAAAGGGATTTCCCAAAGGTGTTTTGCTGCTGCATTTCCTTAATTATCCGCTCCAACTCTTTACTAAAATTGCGTTTCTGTTCCATATCTGCTACTTCCCTGTTTTTTGTTATTTCAGATTTCTGTCCTCACAGCTCTGCAATATTTACCAACGAAAGCGGACTGTCATTTTTGTTTTCAAGACTTGTTGCAAGCGCTTTTGCAGTATCCAGTGATGTGAGGCAATTGACGCCTGTCTCAATAGACGTCCTGCGAATCAAAAAACCATCTCTTGACTTATCGCGTCCCTGCGTTGGTGTATCTATGACAAGATCAATTTTATGTCCAAGAATTAAATCCATGACGGTTGGCGATTCCTGATGAATCTTGTTCACCTTTCTTGCCTTTACGCCTGCATCATTCAAAGCCTTTGCAGTGCTTCTTGTAGCATATATGATATAGCCAAGCTTCTCAAAACGTCTGCCAATCTCAATCGCCTCACCTTTATCAGCATCTTTCACTGTGATAATCATCTGTTTGTGTTTGGGCAAATCAATGCCAGCTCCAAGAAATGCCTTGTACAATGCTTCCTGAAATGTCTTCGCTATTCCAAGACACTCTCCTGTCGACTTCATTTCGGGCCCAAGTGAGATTTCTGCTCCTCTGATTTTCTCAAACGAGAAAACGGGCATTTTGACCGCCACATATCCTGCTTCTTTTTGCAGTCCCGGCTCATATCCCAATTCTTTGATTGTCCTGCCAATAATGACCTGGGTAGCCAAATCAACAATTGGAATGCCAGTCACTTTGCTGATATAGGGAACGGTCCTGGAAGAACGGGGGTTAACCTCTATCACATAAACTTCTTCTCCAACCGCAATAAACTGAATATTGATTAATCCCTTTACATGCAGTGCTTTTGCCAAACGCCTTGTATATTCTGCAATCGTGTCTTGAACCTTTTCGCTGATAGTATGTGCGGGATAGACCGAAATAGAATCCCCTGAATGAACTCCAGTTCTTTCTATATGTTCCATAATCCCTGGAATCAATATATCTATACCATCACAGACTGCATCAACCTCAAGTTCTTTTCCCTGCAAATATTTATCAACCAGAATCGGATGATCTTGTGCGATACGGTTGATAATTTCCATAAATTCCCCGATTTCCTCATCAGAAATCGCAATCTGCATTCCCTGTCCGCCTAGTACATAAGAAGGTCTGACAAGTACTGGATATCCCAGATTGTTTGCAGCTTCTTTTGCCTCTTTTGCTGTATAAACCGTTTTGCCTGCGGCACGCGGTATTTGTGTCTCCTCCAAAATTCTGTCAAACAATTCTCTATCTTCCGCTGCATCGACATCCTCAGCCTTTGTACCAAGAATTGGTACGCCCATCTTCATAAGGCTCTCTGTCAGTTTGATAGCTGTCTGACCGCCAAACTGTACAACCGCGCCATCTGGCTTTTCTAATTTCACAATATTCTCAACATCCTCCGGAGTCAGCGGTTCAAAGTACAGCTTATCCGCAATATCAAAATCTGTGCTGACTGTCTCAGGATTATTATTTACAATAATTGTTTCATAACCAGCCTTTGAAAATGCCCATGTCGCATGCACGGAGCAATAATCAAATTCAATTCCTTGACCAATGCGAATCGGCCCTGAACCAAGTACAAGGACTTTCTTGGCTGGGTTGGTTTCTACTGCTTCATTCATGCCATCATAACAGGAATAATAATAAGGAGTGCTTGCCTCAAATTCTGCAGCACAGGTATCTACCATCTTGAATGCTGCCAAAATCTTGTTTGCATATCGTAATTCTTTGATTTCCTCCTCCTTTTTTCCAGCAAGCTTAGCGATAACATGATCTGGAAATTCCATCCTTTTGGCTTCTTTTAATAGCGCTGTTGTCAATGGCTGTGTTTCCAGTGCATGTTCCATTTCTACCAGAATAGAAAGCTTATCAATAAACCAGCGGTCAATTTGCGTGGTATTAAAAATCGTATCATAATCAATCCCTCTCCTAAGTGCCTCCGCAATCACGTAAATTCTCTGATCATCGACCTTTTCCATACGCCTTAACAGAGCATCTTCATCAAGCGCTGAAAAATCATAGCTTCTAAGACAATCCACATGCTGTTCTAAAGATCGAATCGCCTTCATAAGGGCGCCTTCAAAATTAGTACAGATACTCATGACTTCTCCCGTCGCTTTCATCTGCGTAGTCAGCGTCCTTTTTGCTGTGATAAACTTATCAAATGGTAATCTTGGCATTTTGACAACACAATAATCAAGTGCTGGCTCAAAACTTGCATAAGTCTTGCCTGTAATAGCATTTTTAATTTCGTCGAGAGTGTAGCCAAGTGCAATCTTTGCAGCGACCTTTGCGATTGGATAACCTGTCGCTTTTGACGCAAGCGCCGAGGAACGGCTGACACGGGGATTAACTTCTATGACACAGTATTCGAAGCTTGTTGGGTGAAGCGCAAACTGTACATTGCATCCGCCCGTGATATTCAATTCCGAAATAATATTTAGCGCAGAGGTACGAAGCATTTGATATTCTTTGTCGCTTAAGGTCTGGGAAGGTGCCACTACGATACTGTCTCCTGTATGTACACCAACAGGATCAATATTTTCCATGTTGCATACTGTAATACAGTTACCGGCGCTGTCACGCATTACCTCATATTCGATTTCTTTCCATCCAGCAATGCAGCGTTCAACCAAAACTTGTCCTACACGTGACAGACGTAAGCCATTTTCAAGGATTTCTTCTAGTTCTGTTTGATTGTGTGCGATTCCACCGCCGCTGCCGCCTAGCGTATATGCTGGCCGAAGTACTACAGGATACCCAATTGTATTGGTAAAGGCAATACCATCCTCAATTGTTTCTACCACAAGCGATGCCGCACAGGGTTCACCGATTTTTTCCATGGTATCCTTAAATTCCTGCCGATCTTCTGCTTTTTTTATTGTCGCCGCAGTCGTGCCCAAAAGTTTCACATTGTGAGCGGCAAGAAAACCGCTCTCTTCAAGCTCCATTCCAAGATTTAATCCAGCTTGTCCGCCTAACGTCGGAAGAATGGAGTCCGGTTTTTCTTTTTCTATAATGTGTTCTAACACTTTTATTGTCAGTGGTTCAATATAAACTTTGTCTGCGATATCTTTGTCTGTCATAATTGTCGCAGGATTGGAATTAACAAGAACTACCTCGATTCCTTCTTCTTTCAAGGAGCGGCATGCCTGTGTTCCTGCATAGTCAAATTCTGCTGCCTGCCCGATAACGATAGGGCCTGAACCTATCACCATTACTTTTTTCACATTTGGATTCTTTGGCATTAACTTTTCACCTCCATTCCGGCATGATGATTCATCATGTGGATAAATCTGTCAAACAAATAGCCAGAGTCCTGCGGCCCGCAACATGCTTCCGGATGGAATTGTACTGTAAAAATATTTTTTCCAGTATAATTTAACCCTTCGTTTGTTCCATCATTAACATTGATAAATGCTGGTGTTGCAACTTTGGGGTCAAGTTTATCCATATCTACAACATACCCATGATTTTGTGATGAAATATAAACTTTACCTGTTGATAAATCTTTGACTGGATGGTTTCCGCCCCGGTGTCCATACTTCATCTTGTATGTATCTGCTCCAGTCGCAAGCGCCATCAACTGATGTCCAAGACAGATTGCAAATATGGGAATATCTGTATCATATAATATTTTGAGCTCTGCTATTATGGAGGTACATTCTTTCGGATCGCCAGGACCATTGGAAAGCATAATGCCATCGGGATTTGACGCAATTATTTCAGAAGCCGGTGTATTTGCTGGATAAACTATCACATCACAGCCTCTGATTTTGAGAGAATAAGAAATGTTTTCTTTAGTGCCCAAATCAAGCAGTGCCACTTTTTTTCCTGCACCATTTAACTGCTTTACAAGAGATGGCTTGTGTTCTCTTCTTCCAGCCTCATAATCAGAGGCTGAAAACTTAGCAGTTCCTGATATTGCACCGTTTTCTGCAAGCGATTGGGAACCTTTTATTTCGTACTTGTGTTTACAAGTGACCTGCTCTACTACTTTTCCTGTTTTGTATGCCTTTAATTGGGGGATGATTTCATCAAGAAGATAATTTTCATTTGTTGTTATCATTCCGTTCATCGTACCCTTGTTTCTTAATATTTTAGTAAGGGCTCTGGTGTCAATGCCTGCGATTCCTGGTACATTATTTTCTTCTAAAAACTTTTGAATGGAATAATCTGCTCTGAAATTGCTGAAGTTTCTGGATAATTCTCTGACAATAAACCCATCTGGCCAGGGTTTGAAAGATTCCATATCATCTTTGCATATACCATAATTTCCTATCAAAGGATAGGTCATGCAAACTGCCTGCCCTGCATAAGACGGGTCTGTGAGCACTTCAAGATACCCTGCCATAGAAGTGTTAAATACAATTTCGCTGATAATTTCCTTGTTGGCACCAATATGAATTCCCTCAAATACAGTGCCATCTTCCAGAATTAAAAATGCCTTCATTTTAGTCCCTCACTCCTTTTTCTGTATAAATCGGTTCATTATACCATAAGAAATTGTGTTCTTCAAGAGGCACTCTTCACCCTTTTATATCATTCCTTTTAACTGTGCAAACAAATCTAAGTCGCTTTGTGTGATTTTCATATTGGTATTGTATTCTTTGCCATCAGGACTTGTCACCTTAACTTCTATAATGGTGCCATCTGCAATTGCTTCACGTCCTACTGCCTGCATAAATGGAACAAATTTGGGATGGTTTCTGGTGAATGTATCCCATGCTCCCTTAAATTTCATAATCGCTGAAAAATCCATCATTTTACCTTTTCTCCTCATTCTCTGCATTTAAAAATATTGCATTTTTATTTTTCTTATTGATTATACTATGCATTTCCTGCATTCTCAACTAATATTTTTTGAGCAAACGAAAAAATATCTACTTTTTGTTTCGTTGCACTAATTTAATACAATTTCCTCTACTTAAAAAAAGTACCACCTTGCGATGATACCTTCCTTCTTTTTGCAGCTTCTCTTTAAGCACAAAAATTGACTACAACGTAACAGTTCCGCCATGCCCCTTCATAAGTTGTCGATTTGTACATTCTGACAATTCTTATCCAAATGATGCAGAGCACAGCTTTATCGTTGTTTTTACAACATTATAATAGTACTTTCATCCAGGTGTTCTTCACCAATTGCTACTTTTGCATCTTCCCTTTGAAACCGATTCACATAAAATGAATATTTTACCTTGCATTCAAAATGACCTATCTTCATCTCCCTCACTTTATCGACTTTTATTAAGTAAGAAACGCCATGTTTTAAAAAGGCTTTCTCAATCGTCTTCTTTGCTGTTTCCTCATATGTCTCTACAAAAGCAATTTCACGACCTTGTTTCTTGTCTGCCATTCGCTTTCACATCCTTTTTATCTATATATTATAGTATAGACTGAAATACAAAAAAAGTACAGCTGAAATTTATTTCTGTGTTCGATATTGGCAACATATTGTAAAGGGGCGAAATAATCGCCCCTCGTCTACAAGTCCGTTCCACTATAAAATAGCCTTTAATTTTTCTGTTTCTACTTCAATTACTTTCTTATCAATCCTCTGGAACAATATTGCAACCTCTGGAAGCAAATAGCCACTTGCAACATGCTGTTTTTCCCACTTATTACTTATATTCAACCATTTCAATACTTTTTCTGAAGAAAAAGGTAAAAAAGGCGAAAGCAAAACTGCTAAGTTTGCTATAATCTGCACACATTGATAAAGTGTATTATCGCAAGCGATTCTATTGGTATTTCGTGTAATCCAAGGCTGTTCTGTATCAAAAAACTTATTTGCACTTCTTACAAAATCAAAAATCTCGTTAATTGCATCCTTAAAATATCCACTTTCAATAAGCTTTCCTACAGCGATATACAAACTCTCTATTTGATTATCCAATTCAACAGTATTGATTCCTTGAGGAACAATCCCATCACAATATTTTTCTATAAATGCCAATGTTCGATTCACGAAATTTCCATATGCTCCAAGCAATTCGCCGTTATGACTATGAACATATTCTCTCCACGAGAAATCTGCATCCTTTTTCTCAGGTCCATTTGCAATAAAATAATATCGAATAGAATCGGCTTCATAATTACCTACTAAATCTTTCACCCATATTGCATAATTTTGACTTGTAGATATTTTTCTGCCTTCCAGAGTTAAATATTCACTGGATACAATCTGGTCTGGTAAATGCCATGCCCCTCCATTTCCTAGTAATAGCGCTGGTAATATTATCGTGTGGAATGGAATATTATCCTTTCCATGCACATAATAATGCTTGGCATCCTCTCCCCATAACTTAGAAAAAGCATTTGCGTTCTCTCCAACAGCCACCCTGCTTGCTGACAGATAACCTAATACATTTTCCGCCCATATATAAATTGTTTTATTTTCATATCCCTCCTTAGGTACGCTTATTCCCCAATCCAAATCTCTAGTCAGTGCTCTGTCTCTTAATCCTTCGTTAATATATCGATTTGTAAATGCAATTGCATTTTTTCGCCACTCAGGATGATTTTCAACCAATATTTCTAACTCTGACTGAAGTTTCGAAATAGCAATATATAAATGGGTAGCATTCTTGAAACCAATCGATTCCCCGCATACAGCGCATTTAGGTTCTATCAGCGTTTCCGGCTCTAAAACTGCTCCACAAGAATCACATTGATCACCTCTGGTATCACTTCCACATCTAGGGCATTTTCCTAACACAAAACGATCTGCCAAAAAAGTTTTGCAACTTTCGCAATAAGCCTGTGGAACTTCTTTTTCATACACATATGGACTTTTATACAATTTTCTATGAAAGTCTCGCACGAAATCTTTATGCTCATTTGCAGATGTTTTAATATAAGCATCATAACTAAATCCCAACCTTTCAAAGCACTCTACAAACTCCCTGTGATAAAAGTCACTAACCTCTTGCGGTGTTTTGTTTTCTTGTTTTGCTCTAATCGCTACAGGAGTACCATGACAATCACTTCCCGAAACAAAATATACTTTGTCTCCTATTGCCCTATGATATCTCGCTAATACATCTCCTGGTAATAATCCTGCAATATGTCCTATGTGCAATGAACCATTTGCATATGGCCATGCACCACCAATTAAAATTCGTCTCATTTTAATAACCCTGCCTTTCCGTAGCCTGCGAATTTGTGCCTCTGCACAATTTGCTGATTGAAAAATCCTTGATGTTTCAATCTACATACCTCATTTCTTTTCAATTTTGTAGTGATAACTTTGTTTCTTTTGCTGTTCATTTACAACATGTTTTCTGGTTCGTTGCATTTTTGTACGAAAAAAGCCCTCCTCTCTGAAAAATTTCTTTTTCAGGGACGAGAGCATTCGCTTCGTGTTACCACCCTAAATTCACTTATATCTCACAATATACGCCTTATCAACTACGGACGAGAAATGATTCATCGATAGTCTATCACGATAACGGGTGCACCCGTCGTAGCCTTGGCATAACAGCTTCGGTACGCAGCTCCGAGACCATTTTCAGCAGTTCCTTTTGCGCCTGTTCTCACCTTATCAGACTCTCTGTAGCATATCTAACTACTTACTCTTCTCTTCATAGCCTTTCATATTTTTTGTTATGATACCGCAAATTAATTTATGTGTCAACAATCATTTCACAAAACTTTTATTTTCTTGTAACCGTTCGTTACTTTTCACACCCGCGCCATGCACTTGCTGCATGGCGTCGGAGCAAGCGCCAAAATGCGTGCTTTTTAGCATTTTGTGTGCATCAATTGTTGCAATTCACACCGAAATCGTTGTAAGTATATGAGAAATCGGCGTAAGTGTGAATTGTAACAACCGTTCAGCCTTCAGACACACTCAAATCTATACAAACTAACGATATTATAGTATAATGACTTTGACAAAGCTTTAACTAGAAAGCGAAAACAAAAAAACACGGAATCAAGGGCTGCAAAACATCATTTAATATCAGGAGGATACACATATGGACTATGAATTGGATTGGGACAAATTGATTGATTCAGACGATACTCCAAAGCTAAGCATTCCATTTTCTTTGGATACAACCCATCTCAAACAGGAGTTTACTTTGGACATTGTTGTTTGGCATCTTACGGCTGAACGCCTAGAACAGACCCAAAAGGTGGTCAATTACATACTGGAAAATTTTAACCGTCTGTTTGAAACTGGATGGACTGCGTTATATTACTTCTATATCGACAATGCACATTGCACATTGCCAGAATTTTATCAGAAGATTGATTTTGAATACCCTTATTACACGATAAGAGTTGAACTGAACTGCGATTATTTGATGGATGGCATTGCACGTTATCATTTTATAGCCGCCACTGACGACAATTTATCAGATGATAATATCCGGCTTTATATGCGGGATAATAAGTGCTGGGGCTGTGATACCAACAACGATGGCGTAGCGATTTTAGGAAGCGCAAATTACGAAGATTTGTATATCCCAGATGCGGCTGAAGGAATGAGAAAAGCCTTCGAAAAGGTTAATGCAAAACTGGCAGCAGAACAGTTTTTATTTGCCAAACCATTCTGTGAATGGCAAAAATAAATTGTAATTTATCGGAAACGGTCAAGATAAAACACCCGCCGTTTCCGTTTTCATTATAAGAGTGCAGCAAAAATAGCAGAATCTCTTCACTTAATTATGTATCATCACTTTGATATAATCTTGTGTTTTATCTCTCATTATCTGCATTCCCTGTATCGCATTTTCCAAATCAAATCGATGTGAAATCAATTTTTCTGGCTGAATCTTTTTTTGCTCCAATTTATCCAGTACATAGTGCCAGTCATCTTCTAACTGATGCGTAAAAGAAGAATTCCATGTTCCCGTCAGTGTAAGCTGATTCCTGAGCATTTTCCAATACACAGGTTTTTCAAGCATCATATCCGAATATGGATTTCCAACCAGGCAGATGCGCCCCTGTGGTGCACTGAGATTGACTGCCTGCGAAAAAACTTCATTTCTGCCAACGCATTCAAAAAATACATCTGCTCCCAGCCGCTTTGTATTTTCCAAAACCCACTCTTCTACATTCTGCGTTCTGCTGTCACAGTAGCAGGCGCTATCAAGTCCAAGCTGCAAAACTGTTTGTTTTTGAAATTCCTTATTTCCAACCACCAAGATATTTTTCACACCTGCGTCTATCAAAACCATCACGAGAAACATTCCGATCGTCCCAAGTCCACAGACTACCACTGTTTCATTGATTTGAGGCTTAACTCTGCGCATTGCGTGAACTGCCACTGCCATAGGCTCCATCATTGCCGCCGCCTCAAAGGATACATTGTCTGGAAGCGCAATCAAATTCCATTCCGGAACCGCCACAAATTCTGCAAATCCTCCATCTTGACGCGAACCTAAATAATTGTAATTCCGGCACAACTCATAATGCTCTTTTTGACAGGAAATACAATTCTTACAGGGAATTAGCGGAAAAATACCAACGCGCTTATGTAACCACTTGGGATTGACCTGATTGCCAATCTCTACTACCTGTCCTGAAAACTCATGACCTGGTATCAATGGATGTGTATGCGCACCCGTTTGGTAAATCCTGGGAATATCGGAACCGCAAATCCCTGCTGCCTTCACAGAAACAAGCACTTCATCCTCTCTGATTTGTGGTTGTTTCACTTCCTCAAACAAAATGTCATTTATCTTGTGCAAAACCCATGCTTTCATCTATTGCTCCTCATTCTTCTGCTTTATGATCTCACAAAAACGCTCCAAATCGTCTTTTGTTGTAATCTTAAGATTCCCTTCATCACCTGGTATCATAACAATATCCATTCCTGCCATGACAGCAGGCTCGGTTGAACCATTGATTGCTCGGATTTGTTCTGGATAAAGTCTCTTATTTGCTTCATAATACAAACCGATTCTAAATAGTTCTGGTGCCTGCCCTGCAAAAATTTCACTTCGGTTTAGCAATGCGCTGATTTTCCTGCCATCCACACTTTGATATACAGTATCTTTCATCGGCAGTACAGGAAGCACTCCATCATGTCCAATGACTGCACTGAGACAATCTGTTATCATCTGGGCAGAAAGAAGCGGTCTTGCTGCATCATGTATCAGTACAACATCAGAATCTTCTGTATACCTTTTTATGTCCTCTACTCCATGATAAATTGAAAGCTGTCTTGTCTCTCCTGGTTTGGAAAATCCCCGAAATTTTCGCTTGATATCATATTTTTCCAAACAATCCAAAATTGTTTGGTGCCATGATTGGGCAGCTACAATTTGTATCGAATCAATCCGTTCATGACTGGAAAGCTGCTCTATACAATACGAAATGATTGGTCTGCCACCCACTTTTATATATTGCTTTGGAATCTCTGTTCCCAGGCGGTTTCCTGTACCGCCTGATAAAATTAACGCATTTCCCATCTTTTCTCCTTTGTCCTAAAGCACTGATTTCATTTGCTGAGTGTTTCTTCCTGCAGTCTGTCAAATTCTGCCATACATTCATCTACAGTAGCACCATTTAACAGATTTCTGACAATAATGCAGGTATTCCCCCATTGCTCCAGTTTCATACTAGCGTTGGAGCCAAGAACAAAAACATTCTCATTAATTCTGTCATATAATGGTTTCAATGCAGGAACACATTCTACCTCAACATTTTTAGACGGAGAGATAACCTTGTTCGTCTCTGCATACATTTGAAGCGCCTCATCAGATACCATAATTTCCAAGGTCTGCAGTGCATCTTCTGCATGTTGTGCATCTGCTCCTATTGCAATCCCTGTCATTGGTATAACTGGCATCTGACCTCGACTGCTCGGAAATCCAATAACCACCATATTAAAATCCGGATTCCCATAAGCTGTTTCTGCATTTGCAGCACTCCAGTATGCCATTACAATTGGTGTTTTCTGATCTAAAAAGTCTGCCCCTTCCCCTTCAATTGCCTCACTTACATAAGCTTTTTCTGCATCAATATATCCACAGTCAATCATTTCTTGAAGAAACTCAAAACCTGGACGCATATAGTCGCTGTACTTACGCGTCCCACTGTTTAATTCTGCGATTTCTGCTTCTGTATTTCCTCCATTGTACAAATCTGCATACGCCTGTGCAAGAACAAATGTTTCTAACCACCAACGGTTTGCGCCTACAGGTGTCTCAATTCCATTTTCTTTCAATACTCTGCAGCATTCCAAAAAATCCTCTGGCGTTTGCGGCAGTTCAAGATGGTATTGATCAAATATATCTTTATTTATAAACAGTCCATACGCTACTACTTCCTGTGGAATCGCTATTAGTTTACCATCCACAACATTCGCTGTTTTGACTACATCCCGCAAATTCTTTGCATTGTCAATCCCTGATAAGTCCATCAGTTTTCCTTCCTCTGCCAACTTCTGGATCACATCAGGGTTGAGCAAGTACAAATCATCCATATTATTGCGTGCCCTGTCAAGTGATACTTCATCGTATGTTTTATCCTGGTAATCTTCTGCTGTGTATGTGATATAATTTACAGTTACGCCCAGCTTTTCCTCTGCCATCCTGACTGTTTTTTCCGATGCGTTTCTTGCAGCATTGTCAGCATCTGGTTTCGTTTTCTCCATTGGACTGAACAAAGTTACTACCCGTTCATTCTCCTCCTCCTGTTCAACCAAGTTTGCACTCAGTTCCACTTCTCCACTGCAGGAAGCCGTACTAATTATCATGATTCCTGTCAAGCAAGCCATTACTATTTTTTTAATGCTGTTCTTTTTCTCCATTCATTTTCCTTTCTTGGAAACACACTGACTTATCACTTTATTTAAAAGCTCAATATCAATTGGTTTTGCCAAATGAACATTCATGCCGGCCTCTAACGCCTCTTTTTCGTCTTCCGCAAATGCATTTGCTGTCATGGCTATAATTGGGATTCTGCTTGCGTCTTTGCGTGCCAATGCTCTGATTGCTCTTGTTGCTTCATAACCATTCATAACTGGCATTTGCACATCCATTAAAATTGCGTCAAACTCTCCCTCTTTTGAATTTTTGAAACGCTCCAGCACCAACTGCCCATTCTCAGCAATCTCGCAAGTAGCGCCTTCCATTGATAAAATTTCTGATAGAATTTCTGCGTTGATTTCATTATCTTCTGCTGCAAGTAAATGCAATCCTTCTAAATTATCCATATCTGTACCTTCCATTTGTTCTTTTCCATCTCGCTGTGCTTGCATTTCCATAATTTTTTGCTGAAATGCAGTTGCAAGAAATGGTTTGGTAAGAATTCCTGTATTCTGCATCTGAGATACCTCTTCTATCCCCTTTGCGTCATGATCTACCAAAAACAGAATTGCCATTGTATCCCAAACAAACTCATGTATCTTTTTAACCTTCTCAATCCCTTCTATTTCGACAATATTCCAATCTACGAGAATCATTTGGTACAACTGTTTCGCCGCACCATCTTCCATAAGGCTATGCAAGGCTTCTTGTGTATTGCAGACGATATCTGCTATTACTCCTGTATCTTCCATAAGCATATGAATATTTTCACGAATTTGCAAATCGCTATCCACTACCAAGATCCTAGAAATACCACTTTTTTCCCAAAACCGTTTACAAGTTTGATTTTCTGGTATCCGAAGCTCCAATTCAACTTGAAAAAGACTTCCCTTGCCGACATTACTGGTTACATCAATCGTTCCGCCCATCAGCTCTACAATATTTTTTGTAATTGCCATGCCAAGTCCTGTTCCCTGGACTTTATTTGTCGTGCTGTTCTCTGCTCTGGTAAATGCGTCAAAAATTGTTTTGAGATATTCCTGCGTCATTCCATATCCATTGTCCTCCACTTCAATCCGAATATGCTCATATTGACAGGAACGCTGCTTTAAGCCAATAATACGAAACCAAATACTGCCTCCTTCCGGCGTATACTTGACCGCATTGGATAAAAGATTAATCAGAATCTGATTGATTCGCGTTTCGTCACCAATCAAATACTCATGTTGAATGCCTGTTACATCAACATGAAAAATCTGCTGTTTTGCCTCTGCCATTGGACGAATGATTGCGTCCACAGAAGTTACCAAATCATTCAGCGTAAATTCTTCAATGGTAAGAACAACCTTCCCGCTCTCAATTTTTGAAACATCCAAAATATCATTTATCAAGCTCAGCAAATGCTGCCCAGATGCCATAATCTTTCTTGTATATTCCCTTACTTTTTCTGGATTTTCTGCATCTTTATTCAACAATGTTGTAAATCCAAGAACCGCATTCATTGGCGTTCGGATATCATGAGACATATTTGAAAGAAATGTTGTCTTGGAATTGCTTGCAATCTGTGCTGCCTGCAACGCTTCTGCTAACTGTTTATTATGTATCTCTCGTTCTTTCTCCTGCTCTTTCCTAATTTTATTCTGCTGTCTTTGGGTGAGATAATACAACATAAAACATAGGAAAAATGCAATCAACATCACAGCAACAACAATAAAAATATTTTGGTTTACGCTTCTCCCCTCCTGTTGAATTGCTTCAATTGGCACATAACCACTCAAATAAATCGTACCCTTATTCACAGCCCACATATAATTTAAAGAATTTTTGCCGCGAATATTATGGTAAAACATGATATTTTTTTTATTTTTAATACATTCCGAAACTTCTGCCCGAAGCTTTTCATCGTTAATATTATTGGCACCATAAAATTCTTCCAAGTTCAAATGACCTGCATTGCGTTCCCCCATACCCTTAGGTTTTAGCACAAAACGTTGACTTTCTGCATCCATAATATACAACATTGCCTTTTTATTGTAAAACCCATTCGGGAGTGATTTGTCAAGAAAATCATATGTATATTCAATATACAAAGTTGCAATTTCTCGATCATTTTTCACAACAGGACATTTCATAGAATACGCCCACGCTCCCATATAATTCAAATAGGATTGGGAAACTGCCAGCCCATTAATACTTCCTCCCGACGAAAAATCCAATTCTTCTTCAGTAAATGGTTCTCCTGTATTGGAAATTCCCTCTGTTTTCCCTGCTCTTATCAGTGATATTTTCACCATTGTCTGATTCTTTTGATAAGAACGGATATAATCCTCTAGGTTCTCTGTATGCGCAATCTCCTGTGCCATTATCTTTTGAAATTCTGCCTCATTATTTAGTATCGCCTCTATGGTCGATTTAATTAAGTTCAAGGTTTCACTCAAATTTTGAATCGCTGATGTGGACATCTCTACAGATATTTTCCGCGATACAGAAAATACAACCCCTCCCAAAATACAGAAAACTAATATAATAGAAAGAAGAAGGGAAAAACTTTTATCCTTTTTGCTTCTGTTCTGTCTCTTTGCCATTCTTCATCTCCGTTCTGCCGCCTCTGTTTATAAATGCGGTCTCACTCTTTGTTTCCTAAATTCAGTAACTTAATTATACGCTTTCCCTTATTTTTGTGTCAATATGATTTCCCTACACTGCCGTAATGTGCGTAACAGTTCGTTACAATTCACACTTATGCCAGATTTCTCATATACTTACAACGATCTCGGTGTGAATTGCAACAATTGATGCACACAAAATGCTAATAAGCACGCATTTTGGCGCTTGCTCCGACGCCATGCAGCAAGTGCATGGCGCGGGTGTGAAAAGTAACAACAGTTCAATCAAAATACACTTGATTCCTTACTCTTATTATACCCCAGCAATAAAAAAATGCCACAGATTTTGAAAGATTACATCGCTTCAAAATCCATGACATTTCAATATATTTCTGTATTATTATTCCTTAACAGTTCCTTAGCCATGCAAAACATCCTAAATGTATTGCGAGACTGTACAAACCGATACCCTGTGAATAGGCACGGCTGAAATGCTATGTATTATGAAATATATTTGTCGAGTGTCTTGACTGTATCCAGCAATCCCACCATCAATTCTCTGGCCTGCTCTGCTTTCTTGCTGGTATCCGAGCCAAGCTCTGCGGCCTGTTGTGTACTTGCTGTCACTTCTTCACTGACTGCGGAAATATGGTTGATACTATCCACAATAGCATTATTAAACTCTAAAATTTCTTCTATCTTTGCGTAAATTTGCTGCACATTGGTGTGAAGTCCGCCCATTCTGCTGCCAATTTCCCCAAACTGTGTATTTGCATTTTCAATTAACTGATTCTGTGTGCTCGCAGTCGTAATTACATTATCCACAGTATTCTTTGCCATATCTGCATTTGTTTTCAATTCCACAACAATGCTCCGGATTCCTTCTGTCAGTTTCCGTGTTTCATCTGCAAGTTCGCGAATTTCTGCCGCCACCACAGTAAATCCTCTACCAGCCTCACCGGCTCTGGCACTTTCGATAGAAGCATTGAGTGCAAGCAAATTTGTTTGACTGGAAATAGAAAAAATACGTTCTGTTATCTCTTCTACTGATTTGGCATTCAAAATCAGATTGGCTACAGAAGAAACTACCTGTTCATTTGCTTCCATAGATTTCTGTGCCTGCATCTGCAAACGGTCTACCGTCTGCTGACCATCTTTGACAGCACCTTCCGACTGCTGCGCCATCACAAGCATCTCGTCAGACATTTGCTTCGTTTCTATAATCATATTTTGAATGTTTCCAGTCATAACTGTCTGATTTTGAATACTTTCTGCATTGCTGCTGTTTCCATCTGCAATACCGCTTAACTCTGATACCGTAGATGCAACATACTCTGTCAACTGTCTGATGTGTTCTGCTGCTTCTGTTGAATTCATCTTTACAAAAACAGCGATCTTCAAAACTTCCTGCAAAAGTTCATTGCTCTTTTCCTTTTCCTGATTCAGGCTGGCAATTTTTTGTGCATTGTTATCATTTGAGATATGTGTTGTTCCACACAGCACAATCATATATACCACAACGGAAGCACCCTGCAGCAAAAGTGATATGCCGTTTATCGCCACACCCGAATGCATATGTTTGAGTCCCACAACGATATATATAATATCCGCAATATTAATCATGCCAAATACCACTGCAATTTTTAGAATCAGTTTAAAATCATAATATAAAATATAAAGTACCGTCAATGGAAACACCATTATAAACACCAAGTCATTTTGGGCACCAAACACCGCCAGGCCATAAACAAACATATATCCTATTAAGGAAATATCCTTAAATACTCTGCTGTCCTTTTGGTGAAAATAAATTGCATAACAGGCTATCATAGAGCAAACAACTGCTAAATCAACCGCCAGCATGAATCCCAAACTAATGTTTCCCTGCGCATAATCCCCGATGTATCCGAAAAAGAGAAACAAATCAATAATTGTTATAATGATAAGCACAAATTTATTTACCCTTTTCTCTTTTCCAAAATTTTTTTCTGTTGCCATATCAAAACCCCCATTTTTGTTTTTCTTTTTATGACTGTATAAAACTTTGATATTATAACATATTTTTTTAGATAAGATATATTTCTGTTCAAATATGTATATTTTTTGTACCAGTTCAGCCATGCAAAATGAATATATAAAATGCTGCTGGGAGCTTGCTCACATAAGGCATTTTGTATATTCAATTTTATAGGGCGGACGCCCAACATGAAATAAGTTGTCGAAAATAGCCTAAATCAATTGTCAGTATGTACAACCTGACAACTTATGAATGGATATGGCTGAACTGGTACTATTTTTGTATTATGTGCATAAAATCAATTTCTGCGATGCCAGCCTGTTCGCAAAAAGCTTGAAACAAATCTTTTTCATGACAAAAATCCAATAATTTATTCAAAAATTATGCACTAATTTCACCACATCCAAATTCCATTCTCAACATTCTCAATTTTCCCATTTTATCTATATCTTTATTATGATATACTATATTATAATACAAGCGGCTTTACCCTTTAGTGCTATCGCGCAGCGATTTATAATTCAAGCGACTTTACCCTTTAGTGCTATCGCGCAGCGATTTAATATAGAAACTCGTAAAGTCGCAAAGTCCCACGAGAGGAACTTTTATGAGTGCTCTTTCGAATGAAAGTTTCTCTCAGTTTATGTGGGTCGAGGCGGCTTTACCCTTTAGTGCTATCGCGCAGCGATTTAATATAGAAACTCGTAAAGTCGCAAAGTCCCACGAGAGGAACTTTTATGAGTGCTCTTTCGAATGAAAGTTTCTCTCAGTTTATGTGGGTCGAGGCGGCTTTACCCTTTAGTGCTATCGCGCAGCGATTTAATATAGAAACTCGTAAAGTCGC
>OFFL01001058.1_pt1 | contig 23218 bp, 17 predicted proteins | sample 1521391 | NCBI WGS metagenome assembly OFFL01 (sample SAMEA3504082, study PRJEB24116) | mouse gut metagenome | biome: mouse gut; feature: mouse-associated habitat; material: faeces | place: Denmark | collected 2011
TGTTCTTCTCATAAGCCGCAGCCACAGAACCCATAACCTCTGATGTAGCCGTATATGTAAACCTGTTTGTTTCCATTGTACGGTTTGCAAGTGCTTCCTCCATAGTCTGCTTCCTATATGCTATCTCCATTTCCTGCCTGCGTTTCTCCGCCGCTTCTTGACTACGTTTCAAATTCTCTTGACGTTGTGCTGCTTTCTTTTCCTGTTTTGCCTTTTGTTCAGCTTCCACCTTTGCTTTCTTTTCGGGCGATTCTTCTCCGCTAAGATAATAAGTCACAGTTCCGTCCTCATGTACTACCACTCCACAGGAAGTAATTTTGTGCCCGATTGCTGCCATAAAAGCCTCTGTCTGCGGCAGGGAATCAAAATGTTCCTGTATTTTCTTTTCATAATAAGCCGCTTTCTCCGGGTCATTTGCCATTTGCTCCAAAATGTTTTGTGCAATTACTACATTTCCAGTCCCCGCAGTTCCCGCACCGATACGGTCTATATTGCCTTGACCTTTTCCTACATTCTGGATAGATACACCCGCACCATATTTCTGTCTTAAATATTCTGTATAGGTATCTACCTTTGATGTATTCGCTGTTTCCCCTGTTTTCTGCAACTGCTCCGTAAAACCTGTTCGGCTTGTGCCTGCTTTTTGTGTCCTGTTTGCATATTGGTATGCACCTAAAACATCACTTACTCCTAAAATACTCATTTCTTTCTCCTTTCCTGTAACAACACAGCTACGCTAAATTCGTTTTTCCTTGCCCTAATACCCACATCTCCCATGTATTTATCTGCTTCACGCTTTACATTGGATAGTCCAATGCCGTGTAGGGCTATATCCTTTCCCTTTGTGGAAAGTGGAAGATTGGTTTTTGTGTCAAATGTCACCTCCCCCTCAAATGAATTTTTTACATTTATCACATAAAACTTTTTCTTCTGCCTGCCGGAAAGATAAATGTATCTTTTCCCCTCTGTCACTTTTACACAGGCTTCAAGGGCATTTTACAGAAGATTGTTCATAATAACCCCTATGTCATACGCATTATAGCCGTCTGATTTTGGATAGGAAAACTCCGACTGGAACTGTATTCCCTGTTTCTCTGCGGCTTTCTGCTTGTCATTTACAATCACGTCCGTAACAGTATTTCCCGTTTTAATGGTAATTTCAAATACATTCATGCTTTCGTCCATATGGTCTATATACTGCTCTATATCCCCATAGCTGCCATTTCTGACAAGCCCTTTGATATTCGTCATATGGTTCTTCATTTCATGCTTCATCTGGCGTATGCTATGATAAAACTGTTCCACTTCCTCCATTCGTTCCTGTATTGCGTGAACCTGCTGCTGTTCCACGAAATATTTTTCCTTTTCCTCCTGCAAGCCTATCATTTTCTGATAGGACACTATCGTAATCAAAATCCCCGCATAGAACAGGGCGGCAACCACAGGCACAACCCCAAGAAATACCGGGAACTGTTCATAAAGCTGAAACACCAGATTTTCATTCACGATTAGTAAAATGTTAAAAATAATGTTTACAAATAAAATCCCGGTTATCGGTGTTAAAAGCAGGTAGCACAATTCCTTTATATGCAGTTTCATTGTCTTTTTCTTTAACAGTCGTACAACGGCATACAGCATAACAGAAAACAGGATAAGTTGCAGTACCGCAACAAAAACATAATTCCATGCAGCATTGGCAAAGACATTTTCTACGGATACCGCCTTTTGCTCAAGATATTTGTCTAAGAAGTAGCTTATGCTTCTCATAATCAGCGCACTTAAATTTCTGATACAGAAGAAGATCACTCCCAAAAAGAATGTAAATTCCCTGTTCATATCTAAGAACTTTGAAGCCGCCGCTAAAAGGATAATTACAATTATCATGCACAGCCAGCCATATACCGAAGCTGCCATATTCACAAAATACATCACTGTATAAATCAGAAATACCATAAGCACTTTTTTGATTCTGCTTTTCCTCTGTTCCTTTTTCCCTGCCATAAACGGATAGAAAAAGGCTGCCATACAGACCGCATACAAAAGTATTTCAACCCTAACCGCTATATCAACCACCAGAATAAAACCCGCTTCACTCAATGTCTGTCCCTCCTACTGCATAAAGCGCAGATATGCCTTTACAAAGTCCTCATACTTATATTTGGAAAGGGGCAGCTTATCCCCGTTTGCAAGCATGATTTCTGTCCTGCTGTATTCGTCCACACAGGAGAGGTTGACAAGATAGCCTTTGTGTATGCGGCAGAACTGCCCCCGCAATTCTTCTTCAAGCTCCCCGATTTTTGCATAATATTCAAGCCTGCGTAAGCCGGTTTGTTCCCCGTCTTTGGTATAAAGCACTACCTTGTGTTTCCGGCTTTCCATGTAATAAATATGGTCTAACGGTATGGCTTTGTTTGCCCCGGCGTACTGGATAAGCAGGGTTTTCTTTTTCTGCTCCGTTTCGGATAAAATCTTATCCTGCGCCCGGCTGAAAACCTCCGCAAATTTCTGTTCATTCACAGGCTTTACCAGATACCCCAACGCTTCCACTTCAAAAGCGTCATAGACATACTTTTCATAGCCCGTAACAAAAATGATTACGGGCTGTTTTATCTGCTCCATGCCCCTAATCTGTCTTGCCATTCCCATGCCATTTATGGCGTTGCCGTCCATGCCGGGCGCAGAACCCTCTAACTCTATATCCAAGAACAGTAAATCATGCCCCATGCCGCTTGACAGGTATTCATCAGCAGAAGCATACTCCATAATTTTACATTCCGCCTTCTGCCCTCTGATAAGCGAAGCAAGATAGCTTCTTATGTTCTTTTCATCATCACATATTGCAACCTTTATCATATGCCCTCCTTTGGCTTTCACATAAAATATCGGAAAAAATGAAATTATGTCTAATACCGATTGCACGAAAACACGTTTTGACAGCACAACTGGACAGAAAAAACTTTTAGCGTTCCTTTTCATGTTCCTTTTCGGGCTGTCTTGCCTGCCTTAAAATAGTATCTACGTTCTGCTTGATTGTGTCGTACTGCTTTACTTTCTTTTTCAGCTTCCCGTATTCTTGATACAGCTTGTCTTTTTTCTCCGTAAGCTCCTTGTACTCCGTATGCAGCGTTTTGAAGTCGGGCAGTTTCCCGCCGTTCTTTGCCGCCTGCAACGTCTTAGCGGCGGCTTCGTGAATGATAATGCTGCTCTCATTGCCCCGCAGGAACTTTTCTTTGTCCTTTGCCTTTTTGTACTGCATATAGACCGCCTTTGTCTGTTGGTATGCGGATATGTTTTTCATCAAAAGGGATATGTCGGACAACCTCTTTTCCAAGCCTTTCAGCGTGGCGGCGGTATCTTCGCTTTCCGTATGCACTTCATCAAGAACCGCCTGCAACTGCTCATACTCTGAAATGTCATGCTCCGTTAGGAAATTCAAAGTCTTTGCCGCCTGCTTCAAGTTGTGTATCTTCGCCCACTGTTCGTAACCCTTGCTTTCCGCTGCCTTGATACTGTTCTGAATATCTATCAGCATGGAGATACCCGCTTTTTCCTGCCTTAACGCTTTCGGCTTCGCCCGGTACGTCCCGGCAATCCTCTCCGTTATGGCTTCCACGGTATAGGCTTCCCCAAGCGTCTTAGAGCGTGTAAAGCGTTCCTGCCCCGGCGCACGGAACGAAACGAACTTGCCCCGCTTTACCTCATAGCCCGCCGCTTCCATGAGCCGCAGGAAATCATCAAAATCTTTCGCTTTGGGAATGGTAACATCAATCAACGCTTTCAGCTTTGCTTTCCAACTTGTCCCCCTGCGTTCAGCGTCCCATTCCGCATATTTCTTTCCCTTGTCCTGCCCCGGCGTGACGACTGACAATCCGTGTTCTTTGCATAATCTGTCACTCTCATTCCGTATCTGATAATAGCTTTTCCTGTTGGAAATGTACTTGCGGTGTGTCGCAAAATCAACCGCACAAAATATGATGTGGTTATGGATATGCCCCTTGTCTATGTGGGTAGTCAATACATACTCATTGGAACGGTATACAGACCTTACCGGGAAACCTTCTTTGCCTGCGCAGTGGACTTTTGGACTGTGGCTTTCAACCTCTTTTACGACGAAATATGATGAAGAGACTGTTATGGGTTTAATTGATGGGATGATGCAGCGTGGGATTCCACTTTCTGTATTTCATTTTGACTGCTGCTGGATGCGGGAGTTTCACTGGACAGATTTTGTGTGGGATGATAGGGTATTTCCAGATCCGGAAGGAATGCTCCAAAGAATCAAACAGAAAGGCATTAAAGTCTGTGTCTGGATCAATTCCTATGTAGGGCAGGAATCTGTATTGTTTGATGAAGGTATGGAAAAAGGATACTTTTTGAAACGTGCAAACGGCGATGTGTGGCAGTGGGATATGTGGCAGCCTGGACTTGCAATCGTTGATTTTACAAACCCGCAGGCTTGCCGCTGGTATCAGGAAAAGCTGGAAAAACTGTTGGATATGGGTGTAGACTGCTTTAAAACCGATTTTGGTGAGCGTATTCCAACAGATGCGGTATATTTTAATGGTGCAGATTCTGTGAAAATGCACAATTTCTATACATATCTGTATAATAAGACCGTTTATGAGGTGATAGAGAAGAAACGGGGAAAAGAAGAAGCGATACTATTTGCGCGTTCTGCAACAGCAGGAGGGCAGAAATTTCCGGTGCACTGGGGCGGTGACTGCTGGTCAAGCTATGAATCTATGGAAGAAAGTCTACGCGGCGGTTTGTCTCTGACAAGCAGTGGATTTGGTTTCTGGAGTCATGATATTGGTGGATTTGAGCATGCTTCTACACCAGATGTATACAAGAGATGGGCAGCGTTTGGTCTGTTGTCTACACATAGCCGTTTTCATGGCAGCACTACTTATCGGGTGCCTTGGGTATATGATGAGGAAGCAGTCGATGTTGTGCGGTTTTTCACGCGGCTGAAGCTAGAACTGATGCCATATCTATACAGCGCCGCCGTTGTTACTTCCAAGACAGGCATTCCGATGATGCGCAGTATGGCATTAGAGTTTGAGCAGGATTGGAACTGCCGTTATCTGGATAAACAGTATATGCAGGGAGATTGTCTGATGGTTGCGCCTATTTTTAACGAGGAGGGGATTGCACAGTATTATCTGCCGGCAGGTACCTGGACGAATTATCTAACAGGAGAAACAGTAACCGGAGGAGTTTGGAGAGAAGAACATCATGGATATTTGTCAGTTCCGCTTTGGGTAAAAGCAGACAGCATTATTCCAATTGGCTTATCCTTTGATAATGCAGCATATCATTTCCAGCAGAATATGGAATTTAGGGTATTTCATCTGGAAACAAAGGCAGAGACAGTGGTATATCAGGCAGGAATGGAGCTTGCAAAAGCAGTATTTGAGAGAACAGAGCATCAGATAACTGGACATATAACAGGTGCGTCAGGATGCAGTGTGCGCCTTGTCAATTGTATTTTGTCAAAAGCAGAAGGCGCAGTGATAGAACAGCAGGGAAATGATACAATCCTTAAGATTGCAGAAAATGATGTAACAGTTGTGGGGAATTTTTAGAGAACGGAGATTTTTATTAATGGATGAAAATAAGGTCAGGGTTAAGGCGAAGGCACTTTTGGAACAATTGACCCTTGAGGAGAAAGTTGGCATGATTCATGGGGCGCATCTGTTCTCTACACAGGGAGTAGAGCGGCTGGGAATTCCACCGCTTGTGATGTCAGACGGTCCAATGGGAGTACGTCAGGAATTTGAACCCGATCATTGGAAGGCAGTGGGATATTCGGACGATGCAGTATCGTATTTGCCTTGTAATAGTGCACTGGCGGCTACTTGGAACCGGGATTTGGCATTTGCGATGGGCAGTGTGCTTGGCGAGGAAGCAAGAGGACGTGGGAAGGATATCATTTTGGCACCAGGAATTAATATCAAGCGAAGCTCTCTTTGCGGCAGAAATTTTGAATATTTCAGCGAGGACCCATATTTGACTGGTGAGTTGGCAGTTCCGTTTATTCAAGGAGTGCAGCAGTGGGATGTTGCTGCCTGTGTGAAGCATTTTGCGGCAAATAATCAGGAAACACAACGCCTTTGGGTTGATGTGGAGATTGATGAGAAGGCGCTTCGGGAAATTTATCTCCCAGCTTTTTATGATTGTCTGACAAGAGGAAAATGTCTTTCGATTATGGGAGCATACAACAAAATTTATGGGGAACACTGCTGCCAGAGCAAGTATCTTCTCAATGATATTCTCCGAAAAGAGTGGGGATATGATGGTGTTGTCATATCAGACTGGGGCGGTGTTCATGATACGGAGCAGGCTACCATGTCAGGATTAGATATTGAAATGTCTGTGACAGATAATTTTGACACATATTTTATGGCAGATCCGCTTAAAAAAGCAGTGGAACAAGGAAGTATCCCAGAAGATTATATCAATGAGAAGGTATTGCGTATTTTGAGCCTTATGATAAAACTGCATATGATAGACGATAGGGAAGAGCGGAAACGCAAAAGTGGCACATACAATGCACCAGATCATCGAAAAACAACACTTGAGGTTGCCAGGGAGTCTATTGTACTGCTCAAAAATGACAAAAATTGTTTGCCGTTGGATTCCCAAAAGATGCAAAAAATCCTGCTGGTTGGAGAAAATGCAGAAAGGATTCATTCTAATGGTGGCGGCAGTGCGGAAATCAAGGCACTTTATGAGATTTCACCGCTTATGGGCATCAAGATGCTGCTAGGGGGCAACGTGCATGTAGATTTTGTCAAGGGGTATGAGAGTGAGCAAAAGGAATCTGAACAAGATGGAAACTGGCAGGAAAAGAGTTTAGAGGATGGCGGCGGTCACGGGCAGAAAATACAGAAAGCCGATCAGATACTTGCACAAAAGAGTACACTGCTGCGCAAAAAGGCTGTGGAAGCAGCAAAGGCATATGACACAGTTCTTTTTGTGGGAGGATTAAACCATGATTATGACAGTGAAGGATTGGATCGCCAGGATATGAAGCTTCCATATGAACAGGATTTGCTGATACAAGAGCTGTTAGATGTCAAACCAGACATGGTGATTGTTTTGGTGGGAGGAAGTCCTGTAGAAATGGGAACATGGATTAACCGTGCACAGACAGTTCTGTGGAGTTATTATGCAGGTATGGAAGGCGGAACTGCTTTGGCAGAAATACTGTTTGGACAAGTGAATCCGTCGGGAAAGCTTCCGGAGACATTTTATAAAAAACATACAGATTGTTCTGCACATACACTTGGAGAATTTGCAGAAGAAAAGCAAGTTGCTTATAAAGAAGGTATTTTTGTAGGGTATCGCTACAATGAAACCTTTGGAGTAGAACCGCAATTTTGCTTTGGACATGGTTTGTCCTATACCGATTTTGTTTATGAGGATGCTGTCTACGAAGAAGCAGACAACGAAGGATATGTCCTGTGCAGGATAACCAATACAGGTCAATATGCAGGAATGGAGACCATACAGGTTTACCGCATGGCAAATCAGGAAACAACGGTGTTGAATTTGTCCGTAAAAGAAGCTGACAGAAAAGACTTGTACCCCGCAAAAGAGCTTGTCGGATTTGGTAAAATTTATTTGATGCCAGAAGAAACAGGACAGATAAAGATAGCAGTGAAAGGCAGTGCGCAAAAGATGTACAGACTTGGTATTGGAGACAGCGTGAAAAATATTCGAATTGTTGTGAGTGCATATTAAGTGCGTATAAAACATATGTTTGAAATTTTGGCTAAATGGGAAGTAGGTAAGGTAATGAAAACATTTACGTTAGATGACAGATTTGATGAAATCATGAATACAGAACCTATTGGGCGCAGTATTGGAAATTTATTTCCTTCCTGCTGGACTGCAAGAATAACATCAGAGTATGCACATTATACGATGCGGCAGATACAAAAAAAGGTTACCATGGAATGGGGTGCACCCTTTTTTGCGGATGCTTTTGTGGAATGTGCCAATATACTAATGTACACTTTTTTGGAAAAGCGTTTTCGTTTTGTACCATTGTGGAATGAGCAGGAGACAGACTGGATTCCGCACGCGGACCTGAATGATGCAGAGAGTGTCTTTCTTTTTACGGGAAATCCGAAAGTGGACAATATCGCATTTGCACATACATCTGGCAGCGGGTCGATACCTCCTTATCCAACGAATGCTGTGCCAGAGGAAAAACGAAAAATGGAATTTAACCGACCAGCGGTGATTTTGTGCCCTGGCGGCGGTTATGAGATGCTTTCTTCGTATACAGAGGGAGTTTTGCTTGCACAGCGTATGGAACGCGACGGAGGATATAAAGCATTTGTCTTAAATTATAGGATACGGCCGAACACATATCCGCTGCCACAGATGGATTTGGCAATGGCAGTAATGCATATCCGGCGTTATGCCAAAGAATATGGGATTGATCCCCAAAAAATTCTGGTGATTGGTGCGTCTGCCGGCGGGCATCTTTGTGCAAGTGAAGCGTTTTTGCATAGAGACTTAAAAGATGAAATTTTGATAATGCTGCCAAAGTGCAAAAAGGAACCATACCAAACGATTATGGCATGTCCTGATAAAATAGGTTTATTGTATCCTGTTGTCAGTTTTTTGACAGAGTATCATGAAGGAAGCTGGCAGAGTCTGACGAATGGAAAAGAAGCGCTTCGGGAAAAACTGTCAGTTGAACAGCATATTACGCCCGATTATCCGATAACATATGCTTTTGCCAACCAAGATGACGGATGTGTACCAGCAAGCAATACACTTCGTTTGGAGGAATCGTTAAAAAAGGCAGGCGTTATGCATTTGTGTGAAATTTATCCTTCCGGGGATCATGGTGTTGCATTGGGGTATGATCATTCCTGCAGGGAATGGAGTGAGCATATGCTCGCGTTTTTTGAGAAATGAGACAGCAGTCAGCAATTTCATTGCACAAAAATTTTTCCTTTTACAAGAAAATGTGAAATCGTAATATAGAATTTTTGATACCTTCCGTTGATTTTTTGTCGGCGGAAGGTTAATTTTTGAAGAGAGTAGGAAATACAACAGAATGTTTGTACTTTACGAAAGACAGCAAAATGTGCTATATTTTTTATATAAAAATATTTGGATAGAGAAAGGAGGGGACATACATGGCTGTGAGATTTGAACTAACAGGTGTGCAGCAATTGAAAAAGTTAGGGATGTTAAAAAAATAACCAAAAAGAATTACAGAGGAGAACTGAGGAGGGAAATATGGAATCATATCTAGTATTTAAGGACTTAGCAATTATTATTATAGCTGCTAAATTTTTTGGAATTGCGGCAAGAAAATGCAAGGCACCACAGGTTGTCGGAGAAATTATTGCAGGGCTTATCATTGGCCCAAGCGTTTTGGGCTGGGTTGCGCAGTCTGATTTTTTGGCACAGATGGCTGAGATTGGTGTCATTTTACTAATGTTTTCCGCAGGCTTAGAGACAGACCTGAAGGAGTTGGTGAAGACAGGTCCCATTGCTGCTTTGATTGCTTGTGCAGGTGTATTTGTCCCGCTTGTATGCGGTGCGTTGCTCTATATGGGTTTTTATGGGGTAGCCCCATGGGGCTCAGAGGCATTTTATAAGGCCGTGTTTGTCGGTACGATTCTGACTGCGACTTCTGTGAGTATCACCGTAGAATCGCTGAAGGAAATGGGAAAACTGAAAGGAAAAGTCGGAACGACAATTTTGAGTGCTGCAATTATTGATGATGTAATTGGTATTATTGTGCTGACATTTGTAATTGGATTTAAAAGTCCAGACTCAAATCCGGTGTCCGTAATAAAAAATACCGTTTTCTTTTTTGCGTTTGCCATTATTGCAGGATATATCAGCTATCGTATTTTTAAAATTGTAGATACCAAGTATCCGCATACAAGAAGAATTCCGATAATAGGATTTGCTTTTTGCCTTGGCATGGCATATATTGCGGAGAAATATTTTGGTATTGCAGACATTACAGGGGCGTATGTAGCTGGGATTATTTTATGCTCTATTCGTGATTCAGAATATATTGCACAAAAAATGGATATTAATTCATATATGCTGTTTGGCCCAGTATTTTTTGCAAGTATTGGATTGAAAACCAGTATGGATAGCGTGAGTGTTGAGATTTTAATATTTTCGATAGCTTTTGTGCTGGTGGGTTTGGTGTCCAAAATTATTGGCTGTGGAATTACGGCGCGGCTGTGCAGATTCAAAAGTTTGGATTCTTTGAAAATAGGTGTTGGTATGATGACAAGAGGTGAGGTTGCACTGATTGTATCGCAAAAGGGGCTTTCGGCGGGGCTGCTGACACCTGTGTATTTTACGTCTGTAATCTTATTAATTATTGTTTCATCTATTGCTACGCCGATTATATTAAAAGTATTGTATGCAAAGGACGCGGTGACAGAAGGGAAAACGGCGTCATGAAATTCGCTGCGGAACATACTAATTAGGCTGACTAACAGGCGGTCGGCACACGTTAGAACAAAAAACGACCTTTTCACTGTTTGATATTGACAGAAAGAAAGGTCGTTTTTTAGGTAATCAATTTCCCATGATAACCTTGACGTCATACGACGTTTTTCCTTTGATATATGGAATAATGCACCCTTTTATAGGTGTTCCATCAACAGTGATGCTTTTGATGCCTTTTTCTACATTGTCAGGATTGGTCACATTGATATAATAGGTTCCCTCGCGGAACTTTCTGGTAATTTCAAAGCTGCCAAACTCTTTGGGAACACAAGGATTGATGCTTAAACCGCTATGCGTAGGATACACACCCAAAATATATTGGGAAATATTGATAAAAGTCCATGCGGCAGTCCCAGTAAGCCAACTGTTTTTGGCTTCACCATGATTTTTGGCGTCTTTGCCGGCAACCATCTGAGAATACACATAGGGTTCTGTTCTGTGGATTTCACTGAGTTCTTCGATATAGGCAGGACAAGTCTTTTGGTAAATTTCAAAGGCGCGGTTTCCGCGTCCGATTACGGTTTCCGCAATAGAAACCCAAGGATTATTGTGACAAAAAATTCCCGCATTTTCTTTGTACCCAGGCGGATATGAAGTAACTTCACCAAGTTCTAAATGATACCGTGTATAGGCAGGCTGAAGGATCATTACACCATATTCCGTATCCAGTTTTTCTTTCACGGAATCCAGGGCTTTTTGTGCAAGACCTTCTTTTATTCCGACACCTGCAAGTACACAAAATCCTTGAGGTTCAATAAAAATCTGTCCTTCTTCACATTCTTTGGAACCGATCTTTTGACTGTAGGCATCATAAGCACGCAAAAACCATTCTCCGTCCCAGCCGTCTTTTAAAATTGCATTGTACATAATCTGAACTTCTTTGCGTGCTCTCCTGGCTTCTGTCAGATCGTTCATAAGTTCACAGAGTTGGGCATATTCCTCACCATATTTGACAAACATGCCGGCAATAAATATGGATTCTGCAACAGGTCCTTCACTAGGGCCAAAGGTTTGGAACGATTCACCAGGATGTTCGGAGAAACAGTTTAAATTCAGGCAGTCATTCCAGTCAGCGCGTCCAATCAAGGGCAGTGCATGAGGTCCTTTGTGATTCACAATATAGTCAAAGGAGCGTTTGAGATGTTCCATAAGCGGCGCAGCAAGGGAGGTATCATTATTAAATGGTACAGATTCTGCAAGGATTGCAGTGTCTCCTGTTTCCCGGACATAGGCGCTGGTTCCAGCAATTAACCACAAAGGATCATCGTTGAAGCCGCTGCCGATATCAGAGTTTCCTTTTTTGGTAAGCGGCTGATATTGATGATAAGCGCTTCCATCAGGAAATTGAGTAGAAGCAATATCAATAATTCGTTCTCTTGCACGCTCAGGAATCAAATGGACAAAGCCCAGCAAATCCTGGCAGGAATCACGAAAACCCATTCCCCGTCCAATTCCGGATTCATAATAGGAAGCAGAACGCGACATATTAAATGTTATCATACACTGATATTGGTTCCAGATATTGACCATACGGTTTACTTTGTCATTGGCAGATTGGATCGTATAGTTAGAAAGAAGACTTTTCCAATAGTTATTGAGCTGCGCAAATGCGCTCTCTACATCTGCATCTGTCTGATATTTTCCAATCATTTCAAAAGCGGGTTTTTTGTTGATAATACCATAAGATTCCCATTTGTCCTCTGTGTTATTTTCTATGTATCCCAGAACAAAAACTAAAGATTTTGTTTCTCCTGGAGAAAGTGTGAGCTGAACCTGGTGAGAAGCAATAGGGGACCAGCCGTTTGCAATGGAATTCGTGCAGGCTCCGTTTTCTACAGCCTGCGGACAGTCAGCGCCTCTGTATGCGCCAAGGAATGCATCGCGGTCTGTGTCGAAACCATCAATATCCGTATTGACAGAATAAACTGCATAGTGATTGCGGCGTTCTCTGTACTCTGTCTTGTGAAAAATTGCTGAGCCAGATAATTCTACTTCCCCGGTACTCAAGTTTCTCTGAAAATTCTTCATATCATCATCTGCATTCCAGAGACACCATTCCACATAGGAAAAGAGTGTAATATTTTTTTCGGCACCGGATTCGTTTGTCAGCTTGATCTGACTGATTTCGCAGGAATCATTCATGGGCACGAAGGTCAGAACCGATGCGCTCAGTCCATTTTTTGAGGAGAGAAAACGACTATAACCAATACCATGACGACATTCGTAGAAGTCAAGCGGTGTTTTGGACGGCTGCCAACCGGGATTCCAGATGGTATCTCCGTCCTTGAGATAGAAATATTTCCCATTTGTGTCTGCAGGCACGTTGTTGTAGCGATAACGTGTCAAACGAAGTAGTTTTGCATCCTTATAGAATGAATAGCCGCCGCAGGTATTGGAAATCAGGCTAAAAAAATCATTGCAGCCTAAATAATTAATCCAGGGAAGCGGTGTTTTGGGCGTCGTGATAACATACTCACGATTTCTGTCATCAAAAAAACCAAAGTTCATAAAAATTCTCCTTTAAAGATAGTAGGTACGCTCGGAATCTCACATAATCAGGCACAGAGAAACTCCGAGAATACAAGATAGTTAGTTCCAAAGGTACATCGTTTTTAGTTGTCTTGTAAACTAAAAAAACTTAAACGTTTAAGTAAAAGCAATAATGAGATTATACAGGAAAAACAAGAAGAGTGCAACAGGAAAATAAAAAACAGGGTCTTTTTAGAGAAAATGCAGACAACATGATTGCAAAAACAGAAAAAATATAGTATACTGTATTACGTAAACGATTAAGTAAAAGATGGGAGATTAAAAGATATGGTATCAATGAAAGATATTTCAACTGCATGTGGTGTGTCCATAGCGACAGTGAGCAAGGCACTCAACGATCACAAGGATATCGGGGAAGATACCAAAGCGCATATTAGGCAGGTGGCAAAGGAGATGGGATATTCACCAAATGCTGCAGCGAAGTCTCTGAAAACCAATCGTACATACAACTTAGGCGTTCTTTTTGTGGACGAGTCAATGAGTGGTTTAATGCATGATTATTTTGCAAGTGTACTGGACAGCTTTAAAAAGACTGTGGAAGAGAAAGGCTATGATATTACTTTTATCAACTGCTGTAAAACAAGAGTTGGTCGAATGTCTTATTTGGAGCACAGCAGATACCGTCGGTTTGATGGTGTGGTGATTGCTTGTGTTGATTTTTATGACCCAGAAGTTGAAGAATTGATTCGAAGTGAAATTCCGCTTGTGACGATTGACCATCTCTTTCATAATCGTTGTGCCATTATTTCAGATAATATTAAGGGAATCCAGGATTTGGTGTCCTATATTTATCAAATGGGACATCGAAAGATTGCGTACATTCATGGTGCTGATTCGGCAGTTACACAGAACAGACTTTCTTCCTTTTATGCTTCCTGTGAGATGTTAAAGATAGAAGTGCCTGCAAGATATATCAGAGAAGCGCCTTACCGTGACACAAAAGGAACCTACGAGGAAACCCAAAAGCTTCTGGATTTGGAGGACCCGCCTACCTGTATTTTGTATCCTGATGATTTTTCCTGTCTGGGAGGAATGAATGCAATTCGGGCAAGAGGGATGGAAATACCAGAAGATATTTCTGTTGCAGGATATGATGGGGCAAGGATTGCCTGGCATTTTGCACCACAATTAACAACATTGAAGCAGAATACAAAAGAGATTGGAAAAAAGGCTGCACTAAAATTAATCAGTCTGATCGAAAAGCCAAAAACAACGCTGATTGAGCAAATTGTTGTACCAGGAGAAGTAGTTCCAGGAACTTCTGTAATGAGATTAAAATAAGATTTTCCAGGAATCAAAAAATAAGGAGAGATAACAGAATGAATGAATTAAATAGGTATTTGGAAACGATAGATGAAGTGATTGCAAAGGGGCCATACAAGGATACTTGGGGTTCACTGTCACAGTATCAGGTCCCACATTGGTATCAGTCAGCGAAATTTGGAATTTTTATTCACTGGGGTGTGTTTAGTGTTCCGGCTTTTGCCAATGAGTGGTATTCAAGAAATATGTATAGAAAAGATTCTGAGGAGTATAAGCACCATATTGAAACCTATGGAAAACACACAGAATTCGGATATAAGGACTTTATTCCCATGTTTCAGGCTGAGAAGTTTGATCCGACAGAGTGGGCGGACCTTTTTTGCAAGGCGGGAGCAAGATATATTGTTCCAGTAGCAGAGCACCATGACGGGTTTCAGATGTATCAAAGCAATATATCGCATTGGAATGCTTCTGAAAAAGGACCGCGTCGTGATGTGCTGGGCGAGTTGAAAGAAGCCTGTAGTAAACGCGGAATGCAGGTAGGAGCTTCTTCTCATCGTGCAGAACACTGGTTTTTTATGGGAGGTGGAAAAGAATTTGAAAGCGATATCAAAGAACCTTTAAAACGAGGTGATTTTTACTGGCCATCTATGCCAGATGCAGATTTTCATGACTTATATAGTGAACCGTGTCCAACAGAAGAATATTTGCAGGATTGGCTTGTTCGATGCTGTGAAATTGTTGACAAGTATCAGCCGAAACTTCTTTATTTTGACTGGTGGATTCAGCATAGCGCGTTTAGGCCATATTTGAAAAAAATTGCCGCATATTATTACAATCGCGCCGCAGAATGGGGAACAGAGGTTGTAATCAATTATAAGCACGATGCATTTATGTTTGGAACAGCTGTTCCTGATGTAGAAAGAGGGCAGTTTGCAGAGAGAAAACCGTTTTTTTGGCAGACGGATACCTCAGTGGCACTGAATTCCTGGTGTTATACCAAACAGAATGAATATCGATCATCTAGTGAAATTTTGTGTGATTTGGTGGATATTGTGAGCAAAAACGGCTGTTTGCTGCTGAATATTGGACCCAAGGCAGATGGTTCTATTCCAGAGAAAGACAGGCAGATTCTTCTTGAAATTGGACGTTGGCTTGTGGTGAATGGAGAAGCAGTTTATTGCTCTAAAATATGGAGAAAATCAGCAGAAGGACCAACAAAGATTGTAGAAGGACAATTTACAGATAATATCAAGAAAAATTTCACTGCACAGGATATCCGCTTTACGATTGCAAATGGGTATTTGTATGCGATTGTGCTGAAATATAGTGAAAGTGGTGATTATCTAATTACTTCACTGGATATACAAGATGCTTCTAGTCAGGATCATTTCAGCGGGATTATAAAAGATGTTTGTGTGCTTGGCTGCGGCGAAGTGCCTTGCTGGGAACGGCAAAAAGATGGACTTCATATACATACAAATTATAGAGATGGAAACAATCCGATTGTATTTAAAATAACAATAGACTGATGCAAAAAGGTGTTTGAAAAACGGATATACTGGAAATGGAGCGTACAAAATGGCACAGAAAATGAAGTCATTATTTAACTGGATTTCCGGAATGAAGCTGCGCTATCGTATGTTGATTGTGTATATTATTGGGGGTGCCCTGCCAATTATCACCATTGGATTATATCTTGTGCATGGAATGTCAAGTATTTTGATAGAGCAGGCAAAAAATGCAGAAGGAATTGAATTGGAAATGGCAAAAAATCAGGTAGAGGAGATTGCCAGTACAGTTAGCACGGTCACAAAATATTTTTATTTTGACGCCCAGTTAGAAGAAATTGCTACAAAACAATATGAGAATTACCGTGAAGTAGTTGAGGATTACAAAGATTTTACTTCATTTCTGGACTATGGGAGGTATTACAACAGTACGCTTGCGTGGATTAATATTTATGTTAAAAATGACAGTATTGTAGGAAATTCCCGATTCAGTCAAGTGACAGATGAAATTGAAAATGAAGAATGGTATCAGCTTGCAGCCAAGAGAAACGGCGGCGCAATCTGGCGCTATCGCCCGGTTCCCTCAGCAGGTTATGATGCACTGGCGCTTTTTCGGATGCTAAAGACCAAAAAGGGAGAAGATGTAGGGGTGCTGGGTGTTTATATTCGTCCAGAACGGTTTGAAACTCTTTTTCAGGATAAAGACTGCGAGGTACTTATTTTATTAAATGGCGAAACGATTGTTACTGATTTGGGAGAGCAGATAGAAGTTGGTCAAATCAAACACTTTCTTCCTTCGAAAGAAAGCGGAAAGGTTCAAAAAAATGTGTTTCTTGGCAGACAAGAGTATGTAATGACTTGTGAAACAATTCCGCTGATAGAGTCGCAGGATTATTTGCAGATTATAAGCTTTCGGGCATATCGTGATATTTTGCATGATGTCTATAATCAGATTATGAAAAGCATTGTCTTTTTTGCCCTGAGTGCAGTCATATCGGTCACTATTATTCTATATTTTTCCCGTTCTTTCAGCGGTCGTGTAGAACGTTTTTTGACACAGATGCAAAAAGCGGCCGAGGGAAGCTTTGAATTAGAAGAGAGATTGGAGGGAAACGATGAAATCGCGGAATTGTATAATTATCTGGGAACCATGATTTATCAGATTCAAAAGCTTCTGGCAGAAATTTACAGAGAAAAGCTTCATGCAGAGCGTCTGACTATCCAGCAAAAGGATGCAGAATTCAAAATGCTGGCAAGTCAGATTAACCCGCATTTCTTGTATAATACATTAGAAACAATCCGCATGAGAGCACGGAGAAGCAAACAGTATGACATTGAGGAAATTGTCAAAATGCTTGCTAAGATTATGCGCAGTACATTGCAGGCAGGCGCGAGTGAAGTAATGATTCGTGAAGAAGTAGAACTTGTAGAACATTATTTAAAAATTCAGCAGTATCGGTTTGAAGAACGAATCCAATATCATGTTCATGTACAGGAAGGATTGGAAAAACTGTGCATTTTGCCGCTGATTTTGCAGCCAATTGTGGAAAATTCTATTATTCACGGTTTGGAGAGCAAGGAAGGGATTGGTACAATTGACATCAATATCTATAGTAAAAGCGATAAGACGGTGATTTGTATTTCTGATGATGGAATGGGAATGAACAAGGAAAAGTTAAATGAACTGCACAGAAAACTGAACTGTTATAATGAAAAAGGGCGGCATATCGGGGTCAGTAATGTACATCAGAGAGTAAAACTGAAATATGGAGATTCTTTTGGAGTCACAATTGATAGTGTGGAAGGAAGCTATACAAAAGTGGAGATTCTGCTGCCTAGGGCAGCAGCACTGAAAACCTTGTAATGTTCGTTTAGCGCTTTAATGAACATTCTGGATATGCATTGCAGGTACGCCCACAATTCAGGCACAAAAGGATTTCGAGGGTACATTTGTATCATGCGGAGGTTTAATTTATGTACAAAGTGATGATAATTGATGATGAGGCAATGATTCGCTGGGGGATTCATGATTTGTTGGATTGGGATGAGGAAGGCTTTCTTTTTTGTGAAGATGGGAAGGATGGAAAAGATGGCTTCAAAAAACTTATGGAAAATCATCCGGATTTGGTGTTGGTGGATATTAAAATGCCAGGAATGAGTGGAATTGAGCTGATACAAGCGGCAAGAGAAGCGGGATATGAGGGGTATTTTATCATACTGACTGGCTATGCAGAATTTGAATTTGCGAAGTCTGCAATTAAGCTCGGTGTGAAAGAATACTTACTCAAACCTATCGAGGAGGAGGAGCTGAAAGGCTGTGTGCAGAGAATCCGCGAAGAACTGAATAAAAAAGAAGGCGAGCGGGTGTATCATTCTGCAAATGAGGATATTGCCAAAGAGCAACTTCTGAGAAGGATTATTCTTCAGATGGAGACAAGGGAGGAGTTAGAGGAAAAAATTAAATGTTACCAGATTTCTTTTGGAGAGAGAATTCTCTGTGCGGCAATTCTCACAGATCGGGATTTGCTTAGCTATAAAGATGATGGAAAGTATCAAAAAAAAGTCAAATTGTTTCTCCAGGATAGAGAGTTGTACAATGAAAAGATTGTAATGGACAATCAGATGATTCTGATAAATTTCGGACTTGACTATAAAACTTGGGCAGATTTGATTTCCAGGCGAAATGAATGGATTCGCAAACGTTTTGGAAAGGGACTTTTGATTGCCGTGGGTCATAATGTAAATCAATGGTGCGATTTGTGCTACTCTTATGAATTTGCCCGTTTTATGCTCGAACAGGGGTTTTTATTTGGGCAGTATGATGTACTTTCTGTCAGTACAATCAAACAGCAGCAAAAAAATGTGGAGTGTCCATCAGCAGAGCAGTTGATGATATTGGTTGAAGTGGGAGATTTGGATGGAATCAAAGAAAGTGTGGATAAATTTGAACGGTATTGTCAGAGAAATCTAAGGAAGGAACTGGATATCAAAATTCAGATAATGTATAACCTGATGACAATTCGTAACAGTTTGGAGAAAAAATATGGAAGTCTGACGGGTCAGGTCATGGAACTGATGGAAAAAATGAACCAGTCAGAAAAACTGGATTTGCTGATGGAGTTATACTGTCAGGTTTTGCAGAATATGTGCCGTCAAATTGGAAGTGATGATGCGGCAACTGTTATTAAACGGATGTATTATTACATGGAAAAAAATTATGGACAGGACTTAAAAGTGGAAAGCTTTGCCAAAATGTTTAATTATAACAGCAACTATCTTGGAAAAATATTTCGCAAAGAAATGGGAGACAGCTTCAATAATATTCTTGATACCATACGGATTGCAAATGCCAAACGGCTGCTGCTTGAGACAGATATGAAAGTTTATCAAATTTCAGAACAAGTTGGATACAGTAATATTGATTATTTTTATCTCAAGTTTAAAAAGTATGTAGGTATCAGTCCAAAAGAATATAAAAAGGAGATGGAGAAAGGGTAGAAAGCGGAGATTTTAGGCAGCATTTTTAATTGAGTTTCTGCTGATAATAGAGTATAATAATATAAATATACATACGAAATTGCAGAAATGAGGGGAAAAAGTGGTAGAAACAAATTTAGCACAGGCAGTTGTGGCAGCAGGTGATGCAGGTGCTTATGATACAAATGTAAAATTTCTGCTGGCAGATAAACAGATATTGGCAAGGATTCTCAAATATGCTGTAAAAGAATTTCAGGAATTGGAAATAGAGGATATCATTGCTTGTATTGGCAGTGATATAGAAATTGGATCGAAACCATTGGACGCGGGACAATCCAATCTTGGACGAATCAAACAGACCATCACAGAAGACAATGTTCCAGGTGAAGGCAAAATCTTTTATGATATTTGTTTTACTGCATATCATAAGAAGATGGAAATGAAAATTCTTATCAATATTGAAGCACAAAAAACATCCAATCCAGCAAAACTGGGATATCATTTGGAAAACAGAATTATATTTTATTTGTCAAGGATGATTTCTGCTCAAAAACAGATAGAATTTTATCATAGTGATTATGACAATCTTAAGTATGTAAGGAGCATTTGGATTTGTATGGATAATGGAGAAGAGGAAGAATCCATAGAAGAGATTGGTCTTGAGAAAAAAACTGTTTTTGGAAACAAAAAGAATACAGTCGATATGGATTTAATGAGAGCCATTATTATCAATATTAGAAGTGGCAGAACAATAAGAGATTCTTCAAATAAATTGATCTTCATGCTGGAAAAGCTGCTTTCGCAGATAGATGTAGAGGAGAAGAAGCGCATATTAGCAAACAAATATGGGATGATAATGACAACCAATATGGAAGGGAGGCTTCAGACGATGTGTAATTTGTCAGAAATAATCATTGAAGAAGGCTTAAGGAAAGGGCTGGAAGAAGGAATAGAAAAAGGCATAAAGAAAGGAATGGAAGAAGGAATAGAAAAGGGAATAGAAAAGGGAATAGAAAAGGGAATAGAGAAAGGAATAGAAAAAGGAATAGAGAAAGGAATAGAGAAAGAACGTGCAAGTGCAATAGAAAGAATGCTTCGGGCCGGTGCCCTAAAGGAACAGATTCTTTCCTATGGATATACAGAAAAAGAATTGACAGAGGCAGAGTGTGCATTGTGCGAGAAGGTCTGATATAAAGGAACCATAAAATTTACATAAGAGTATAAATCAGTAAATAAGATTAGGGCAGGTATGGGCAAAGTCTCGTATCTGCCTGTTTTATGCAATCAGGAAAAAGCATAGCCTGTAATTTAACCAGATGAGATTTCATCAATAAAGCAGTTTAGATAATCCCCGATTATCACTCACAAACCAACATATTCATCAATATTCTTAGATAATTCGCATTATATGCTAAAATACCTTCTTTTATTCTAAAATAATCAATGTAAAGAAGAATACCGCATCAACAAGATTCTTTGCACAAAAAGAATAACAGGAGTATAATGGTAAAAAAGGTAATAGCAGTGGTGGGGAAGGAGGTATATATGCTGGCAATTTTATTGGTAGAAATGATGTGGTATAAGGAGGATCGGACCCCGAATGGCGCTGTTTTGCGGCGGAGCTATTATCATCCTGTAAAAATTGAGGAGGAGGTTGATCTTTCTGGAAAGGGCGTTTTTTACAAACAGTGTTATTATCAACAACAAGGAACTACGGTTTTTTCGAATGGAGATATTTTTGAAAAGAAGTCTATAGAACAAAAGAAAAAGAAGTGCCAAACGCCATTTATGCAGAAACATGAGCGGGAAGAACGCAGTGCTGCCAGGTGGTCGCGAAAAGTGCAAAAAGAAAGAGGTTCATTTTATTCGATTGAAGAGATAAAGATTCCCTATCTTACAATCAGTGAAGAAGAAAATGAAAGCTATCGTATAAAATGGTATGATAATGGGATAGGAATGCCCCGACGCAGAGGTGGTAATGAGGATTTGTATATAAAAGGTGCAAAGCTGGCAGGGCAGGCGAATATATTAAATGAGACTGCATTTCTTTTGGCGGAGGGTGAAGCCGGAGTATTGAAGTACAATTGTCGTTGTACATCTTTTGAGGGGCAGTGGTATCGATGTTATTATGTATATATGGTAAATGAAAAGCAGTTGACGCATGATATTTTTTTGAGGGATTACGATTATGAATATAGCCAACTGGCAGATTTGTTTTAATAAAGAAATGGAGTTTGGAAAGAGAGTTGTTTGATGAAAATATATGTAGATGCAGATGCTTGCCCTGTAATAGCTATCGTAGAGCAAGTGGCAAAGAAAAATAATATTCCAGTGATGCTTTTGTGCGATACCAATCATTTACTGGATTCGGAGTATAGTGAAGTGAAAACAATCGGAGCAGGGGCAGATGCCGTAGATTTTGCGCTTATAAATCTGTGTCAAAAAGGTGATGTTGTTGTGACACAGGATTATGGTGTAGCGGCAATGGCGCTTGGAAAAGGAGCATATGCAATCCATCAGTCAGGAAAATGGTATACGAATGAAAATATCGATCAAATGCTTATGGAACGGCATTTGCGCAAAAAGGCAAGACGGTCTGTTGGGAAAAAACATTTAAAAGGTCCAAAGAAACGGTCAGAAGAGGATAATATACGGTTTTTGGATTCTTTTGAAAAATTAATTCAGCACATTAAGGGGAGATATGAGCCAGATAAAACTTGAGTGATGGTGCTCAAGTTTTACTTGACTTTTAAATCTTACAGACGTACTATTTAAAATAGTAAATAAATTTTTTTACTCAAAACTATTACAAATGTAATATTAACACAAACGGGATAAATTGTTTCACTCATTATTTTGAATGAAATTTTGAATTGAACAATAACGAAAGTCTCATGAGCGTGCGCCAAAGTTACGTGAGAGCCGTAGCGTAGCGGCCAAAAATAGAAAAGGTTGGTTTGATAGAAATGAATAAAATAGAAAAAATGTTAGTTTATGCAGTCGTTGGTATTCTACTATTTATAACAACTGGTTGTCACAAGCAGCAGCAAATTGTGTTAGATATTCCAGAAATTGTGACAGATAGTGAAAGAAATCGTGAAAAAGAGAAGAACTTAAATGCTGCAGAAGCAGTTGCATCAGTATATAATGATATTTATGTAGAAGCAATAGAAACAAACACAGTGGGAACATCAGAAATAGTGCAGCGTATCATAGGCAGACTTGGTGAGAATGGCTATGCAGCAGTTGACAGTGCGAATCAGATTGATATGACAAAAGCAGAGCAAGTCATAAACTTTTGCAAGATGGTAGATGCGAAGGAGGATGCAGAACTGACAATTATTGTGGTAACAGCTACAGGAGGGTTTCAGAAATTCGACTTTCAAACAGACAATGGCAGGGTAAATATCACCAGGGCTTCTTATGAATATGATAGAGAAGGATGCCTCAAAAATATCGGCACAGTCAGCTATCCCGCTGATGTATGGCAATATACAGATGAAGGATATCTGCTGTTTGAGGGAAGTTATTTTTCAGATGAAAGATTTGTACTCATGTTAAGTGATGCATCGGAACACGCTGCACTGCGCGTATTGCCATTGAATGAACGGTGCAGGGCATTGAACCAGCAGTATATACTGCCCATTGGCTACAAACAAAATAATCTGTTTCTTTGTGATTGGAGTGAAGCAGATTTTGGCGAACTGAACTTTTATGATCTGTTTGATACTTTTTATCCAATTCTTTTTCAGAATGCTGTACCTTATATAGCAGATGAGAATTTAGGAATTGGGGCTATTTACTCTGTACCAGAAGAAATCTTTGAAGCAGCAATCATGAAATATTTCAGGATAGACAAAAGCGTACTTCAGGAGAAAACAGAATATATTTCAGAAAATGCAGCCTATGAA
>OFFL01001067.1_pt1 | contig 23102 bp, 18 predicted proteins | sample 1521391 | NCBI WGS metagenome assembly OFFL01 (sample SAMEA3504082, study PRJEB24116) | mouse gut metagenome | biome: mouse gut; feature: mouse-associated habitat; material: faeces | place: Denmark | collected 2011
TCCGGTAAGGGCGAACCTCTTTTTGGCACCGGAATTAGTCTTAATCTTTGGCATTGGTTGTGTTAGTTAAATGATTTTAATTCTATAGTCGTGATAAATTCACTTTTTGCTTACTTTTTCTTGGGGCTGAGCATGATGATCATGCGCTTGCCTTCGAGTACCGGCATCTGGTCAACTTTGCCATATTCCTCCAGGTCGTTGGCGAATCTGAGCAACAGAACCTCGCCCTGTTCTTTGAAGAGGATGGAGCGTCCTTTGAAGAATACATAGGCTTTTACCTTAGCCCCTTCCTGAAGGAAGCCGATGGCATGTTTGAGCTTGAAGTTGTAGTCGTGGTCGTCGGTCTGAGGTCCGAATCGGATTTCTTTTACTACGACCTTGGTGGCTTTGGCCTTCTGCTCTTTCTGCCTTTTTTTCTGCTGATACAGGAATTTTTGGTAATCCAGAATCTTGCAGACCGGCGGCTGGGCGGTAGGGGATATCTCGATGAGGTCAAGACTGAGATTGTCGGCGATTTTCAATGCTTCCTGGATGGAATAGACTCCTGTCTCCACGTTGTCGCCTACAAGGCGGACTTCGCGGGCACGAATGTGCTCGTTGATGACATAGGGGTCCTTGTCCTTATTGTTGTTGTTAGGACGACGAGGGCCGTTGTTGGGCCGCGGGGGCCTCGGGGTGAAAGGTTTTTTCTCCATTCAGGGGGTTATTGATTAATCATTTGGTTGACTTCTTCAGTCAATTCGGCTGCAAAGGTAGCAATTTTCATCGAACCTTTATCACCTTCGCCCTGTTTTCTTACAGAAATTTCACCATTTTCTGCTTCTTTTTCACCGACAATGAGCATATAAGGTATTCTTTTGAGCTCGTTGTCGCGAATTTTCTTGCCGATTTTTTCATTTCTGTCGTCCACTTGGGTGCGGATGTCGAGGGCGTTTAGCTGGTTGGCAACTTCGCGGGCATAGTCGTTGAACTTCTCGGAAATGGGAAGTACCACAGCCTGCTCGGGCGCAAGCCAGAGGGGGAAGCGGCCGGCGGTGTGTTCGAGCAACACTGCCACGAATCGTTCCATAGAGCCGAACGGTGCGCGGTGGATCATTACCGGACGGTGCTTCTGGTTGTCGCTGCCGGTGTACTCGAGCTGGAATCGTTCGGGGAGGTTGTAGTCGACCTGGATGGTGCCGAGCTGCCAACGGCGTCCGAGGGCGTCTTTGACCATGAAGTCGAGCTTCGGGCCATAGAACGCAGCCTCGCCGAGTTCTTTGCGGGCTTTGAGGCCTTTCTCCTCGCAGGCATCTATGATGGCCTGTTCGGCAAGGTGCCAGTTTTCGTCAGTGCCGATATATTTCTCCTTGTTATTGGGGTCGCGCAGTGAAATCTGAGCCTCGAAGTTGTCGAATTTCAGGGCTTTGAAGATGTAGAAGATGATGTCCATCACCTTGAGGAACTCGCCCTTTATCTGGTCAGGAGCGCAGTAGATGTGGGCGTCATCCTGGGTGAAGCCACGCACACGTGTCAGACCATGGAGCTCACCGCTCTGCTCGTAGCGGTATACGGTGCCGAATTCGGCAAGGCGCAGTGGCAGGTCGCGGTAGCTTCGGGGAAGCGCGCGGAATATTTCGCAGTGGTGAGGGCAGTTCATCGGTTTGAGCAGGTACTCTTCGCCTTCCTCCGGAGTGTGGATGGGCTGGAAAGAGTCCTTGCCGTATTTGGCGTAGTGGCCTGAGGTTACGTACAGGTTCTTGTTGCCGATATGAGGTGTGATTACCTGCTGGTAACCATACTGCTTCTGAATCTTGCGAAGGAATTGCTCGAGGCGGTCACGGAGGGCTGTGCCTTTGGGGAGCCAAAGAGGAAGACCTGCACCTACATTCTGTGAGAAGGCGAAGAGTTCCATCTCCTTGCCGAGTTTGCGGTGGTCGCGCTTCTTGGCTTCTTCGAGTAACACCAGGTATTCATCGAGCATCTTCTTCTTGGGGAATGTGATGCCGTAGACGCGTACGAGCTGGTTGCGCTTTTCGTCGCCTCGCCAGTAAGCTCCGGCAAGGGAGGTCACCTTCACGGCTTTGATGGGTGCGGTGTTGGCGATATGCGGGCCACGGCAAAGGTCAGTGAATGAGCCTTGTGTATAAGTGGTGATGTGGCCGTCTTCGAGTTCGCTGATGAGCTCGCATTTATATTCTTCACCACGGTCGCCAAACAGTTTGAGCGCGTCGGCTTTTGTTATGTCGGCACGTACGATGGGATTTTTCTGCTGGGCGAGTTCGAGCATCTTCTTTTCGATGCGTGGGAAGTCAGCTGCGGTGATAGTGTGCTCACCCGGATCGATGTCATAATAGAATCCGTTTTCGATGGCCGGGCCGATGCCGAACTTGACACCGGGGAAAAGCTCCTGGAGAGCTTCGGCGAGAAGGTGGGCTGAGGAGTGCCAGAAGGCATGTTTGCCCTCGGGATCGTCCCATTTGAAAAGACGGATGGTCGCGTCCTCGGTGATGGGGCGTGAGATGTCCCATTCTTTGTCATTGACTGAGGCTGCGAGTATGTCGCGCGCGAGTTGCGGCGAGAGGCTTTCAGCAATCTGGAGGGGGGTGACTCCGCTCTCAAATTGCTTCACGCTCTGGTCGGGAAATGTAATGTTGATTGTTGCCATTATATAATAATGTGGTTGTTGGGGAGCCATACGAACGGCCCCTTTTGGTTTCAGCTCGCAAAGATAAGAAAAAATACTTATAATACCGATATTTATTTGTAATTTTGTACTCGCGATGAAGAAGATTGACAACGCTACAGTCCAACGAATCCTTGATGCCGCCGACATAGTGGAGGTGGTGAGTGACTTCGTGAGCCTTAAAAGGCGCGGAGCCAACTATGTAGGTCTGTGTCCCTTCCACAACGACAGGTCGCCATCCTTCTACGTCTCCAAGGCAAAAGGGGTGTGCAAGTGCTTCAGTTGCGGAGAGGGTGGCAGCGCTGTCAATTTCATCATGAAGCTTGAGCAGCTCTCGTTCACGGAGGCTTTGCGCTATCTGGCCAAGAAATATAACATCGAAGTTGAAGAGCGCGAGATGACCGATGAGGAACAGAGGGCCGAGACCGACAGGGAGAACATGATGGCTCTCAATGATTTCGCTATGCGTCATTTCGAGAAAAATCTGTTGTCGACCCCCGATGGCCGCGATATAGGTCTGTCATATTTCCGTTATCGAGGCATAAGCGATCAGATGATAGAGCGTTTCCACCTGGGATATGCTCTGGATGGTCAGGAGGTGCTTTATAAGGATGCCATACAAAGGGGGTATAGCGAGAAATACCTTTTTGCCACCGGACTTTGCTCGCGCACCGAAAACGGCCGTGTCTATGACCGTTTCCGTGGCCGTGTCATTTATCCGGTGTTGTCTTTGTCGGGTAAGGTTGTGGCCTTTGGTGGACGCACGCTAAAGAAGGACAAGTCAGCTGCCAAATATGTCAATTCACCCGAGTCGGATATCTACCAGAAGCGTCGCGAGCTATATGGGCTTTATCAGGCCAAGCAGGCCATCTCGAAGGCCGACAAATGTATACTCGTCGAGGGTTACATGGATGTCATCTCCATGCATCAGGCCGGCGTGTGCAATGTGGTGGCATCTTCTGGCACCGCGCTCACGGTGGAGCAGGTGAGGCTTATCAAGCGTTTCACATCGAATGTGACACTCATATATGACAGCGATGCAGCCGGTATAAAAGCTTCGCTGAGAGGTATTGAGCTGTTGTTGCAGGATGGGATGGACATAAAGGTCCTGCTTCTTCCCGAAGGTGAGGATCCCGACTCTTTCGCCCAGGGGCACAGTTCGTCGGAGGTCGAGGAGTATCTTCGCTCCAACGAGGTGGATTTCATCAGCTTCATGGCCAAGATATTGATGGGGGAAGCCTCCAGCGATCCGGCGAAACGTGCGCGTGTCATAACTCAGGTGGTGAAAACCATAGCGCTGATACCAAATGAGATAACGCGAAATGTATATGTCCAGGAGTGCTCGCGCATACTGTTCATAGATGAGCCTGTGCTTCAGCGCGAGGTGGGGAAATATTTTAACGAATATGCCCTTAAGTCGCGTGAGGACAAGATGCGCCAGCAGCCATTGACGGTCGATGCTCCGATGGAGCAGGGGGGTGGTGACGTGTCCCCCCGGGAAGAGGAAGCGCCAAAAGTCCAGGAGTCGGATATGCGCGCCGTGTCGTTGCGGCAAAGTGAGATGGCTGTGGCGAAACTTGTGGCTAAATATGGCAATTATGCGTTTGCGGAAGGTGTGGATGAGGACGGTAACACCGTGCCTGTGACGGTGATAGAATACATAGAGAACGACCTTGCCTCGGACGGCATACAGTTTGCCAACCAGGATATAGCCCATTTCTTTGAGGCTGCGGTCAGGTTGAGCCGGGCCACATGGGATGAGGATTACAGGCGTCAATGTGAGCTGCTGCAGCAAAAGCGTGGCGAGGAGTTCTCGGCCGGTGTGGCTGCCATCAGGGAGAAAGCTACCGATATTGGTAGCATCTCGGCCATGGAACGGTCGCTGCAAGAGACGGTGGATAAGAACTATGCCAAGGCGCTTGAGGATTTCAGCGTGGGGTATTTGTCGAAGCTGATGTGCTCGTCGGCTGATGATGTGGTGCGCTCCATGGCCACAGACCTTGTGATAGAAAGGCATATATTAAGTAAGGTCCACACTAAATATGCTCATATCGACACCGAACAGGACTTGCTTGGCGAGCTTGTGCCAAGGGCGTTGAACGAACTCAAGGACGCCATCCTCAATGTCCGTCTCAAGGAAGTGAGGGCACGGCTGAGTGCCTGCGCGTCAAATTATGACGAGGCCATTCGCCTTATGCGTGAAATAAAGGAGATAGAGACTACCCGGTCACAGCTGGCTAAGCTGATCGGCGACCGAGTCATAGCACCGCGCAAATAAGGGCTGCAATTCTAAAATAGTGCTTACTGAGACCGGTTTAAGGGCAATCGTAGTGGAATTAAGGGCGTAGGTCGAATTTGTTAGGTTTTTTTCACTGTTGCAGAGTGATAGTTAACGAAAATGTTGTTAACTTTGCATCTTGAAAAAATTGTTTAACCACGTTAGGGCCAAAAGCCTGACCTAAATGAAATAGGCTCTACAGTGCTATCTTTTTCACATTATGACCAATAAGTTTCCCTTATATTTCCTTGTCATACTGTTTGTTTCCGCTATCGCTGCCGGTTGTAACACTGACTCCGAACCGGTGGTCTATGAAGGTGACTATGGAAACTGTTCAGTTACATCGTTCAGCCTCACCAAGGATGACAGTGTGCTCACCGGGCTTGACTCGGTGTTTTTCTCGATTGACCTGCTCAACGGCGAGATTTTTAATGCCGATTCCCTGCCAAAAGGCACTGATGTGAGCAAGCTGGTGCTTAAAATCGGAACTAATTCGGCCAGCGGTTGCGACCTTACGTACCGTCTTCCCGGTACTGACCGTGACACCACTATCTCATATATAAAGAGCCCGGAGGACAGCATCAACTTTGCTGATGGTCCAGTGAAACTCGTGATCACCTCTTACGACGGACAGTCTAAACGTCAGTATTCAGTCAAAGTGAATGTCCACGATGTCGAGCCCGACACCCTTTATTGGGATCAAATGGCGCGACGCACTCTCCCCGGAAATATTTCTTCGCCTACGGCTCAGAAGACCGTTGAGTTCAATGGCGAGGCCGTGTGTCTGACAGCTTCGGCCTCAGGCGCATCGGTGGCCATGACCAATGACCCTTATGCAGGTGAATGGAGGATTGCTTCAGCTAATTTGCCGGCCGAGGCGATAGTCAATTCATTCACAGCATCATCCGACGCGTTCTATATCCTTGACTCCTACCACAATCTTTATACCTCCTCCGACGCCCTCGCCTGGACAGCTACAGGTGAAAAAATTGATTATATCTATGGAGGATATGGTAATGAGATTCTTGGTGCGCGTCGTGATGCCGACGGTTGGAAGCACGTGACTTATCCGGCTTCGACCGTGGTGGATGTGCCTTCCGGATGTCCTGTGGAAGGGGCCGGTCAGATTATGGTCTATGAGACCAAGTGGAGTGTGGCCCCGATGGCAATGTTTGTCGGAGGCAAGGATGCAGCCGGTAATCTCGTGGGATCGGCTTGGTGCTATGACGGCAACGTCTGGGCCAAGATTAGCAATACGGATATCGACGAGCGTGAGAATGTCGCTCTCTTCCCTTATTTCACACCCAGAGTGAACACCTCAAGTTGGCGTGTCACTGAGCGCAGCGTACTTATAGCCGTGGGCGGTGCCTATGAGGAGACCGTTGGCGAAGTCGTGTCGAAGTCGGTCTATGTGTCGTATGACATGGGCCTCAACTGGGATGTCGCTGACAGCTATCTGCAGCTCCCCGAGTATATCCCCGGTTTTGCCAATGCTCAAGCCCTTGTGTTTGACACGACGCTTTCATCGCGTTCGATGGCCGATGAGTGGAAATCCTTCCCTTCACGCCGCCTCCCGGCCTGGATGTTTAAGGTGGCTTCACCCGAGGGATCAAGAGTGACGGTGGCTCCCACCGAATGGGAATGCCCCTACATCTACTTGTTTGGCGGTGAAGATGCCGCAGGTCATCTCTATGACACTCTTTGGCGCGGTGTCATCACCCGACTTACTTTCCAACCGCTCTATTGATGCCAGAAGTGGATAGTTTGTCGCAAAAATATAATTTAGAATAGCCCGAGTGCGTTTTCTTTAATAAAACCCTTTTACTCCTAACGAAATCAAGGATTTTAGACATGCGAAAAACACTCGTAGCAATACTAACCGGGCTGTTTGTCCTGATGGGTTCCGGCTTTGCCGTGGCACAGCAGGCGCAACCTGAGACATATAAATTTGACATGGGTGTCGGACTTGGTATGTCAGGCTATCTCGGTGAGGCCAATGAGAGCAATCTCTTTGCGCATCCGGGGGTAGGATTGAATGCCTCGTTTCGATATCTGCTGAACACACGCTGGGCTTTCAGGGGGCTTCTGACCGCCGCTTCGCTCAGCGGATCGACTGCCGGCATGACAAACGTACTGCCTGGAGAGGCGGTGTATGACTTTAAGTCATGGGTATATGACCTTGGTGCACGAGCTGAGTTTAACTTCTTCAACTATGGGATAGGAGAGAGGTATAAACGTCTCAGCCGTGTATCTCCGTATCTGTCGTTAGGTCTTGGTGTGGTCATGTCGAGTGTCGGCGGTGAAACTTTCGTGGCCATGGGCATACCCATGGGCTTCGGAGTGAAATTCAAGGCGAAACCGCGGGTTAACCTCGGCCTTGAGTTCACGATGACAAAAGTCTTTGGCGACAATTTGGATGGACGCGAGTTGGCCGACCTTTACCTGATTAAGAGTTCTTTCCTTAAGAACACTGACTGGTATGCCACCTTGATGTTCTCCGTAAGTTATGAATTTGGCAAGCGATGCGTCACATGCCATAGGATTGATTAAGAAAAATGAATATGATAGAAGAGATTGACAAAAACCGGTTGCCACGCCACGTGGCCGTCATCATGGACGGTAACGGCAGGTGGGCCAAAGCACGCGGTCTTGACCGCAGCCAAGGTCATGTCGAAGGGGTGAACACAGTGCGTCGTATCACTGAGATTGCCTCCGAGGTTGGTATCGGTTATCTTACACTCTATACATTCTCAACCGAAAACTGGAATCGCCCGAAAGCCGAAGTCGATGCCCTGATGCATCTTATCGTCATCGCTATTGAGCGTGAGACCCCCGATCTTATTAAAAATAATGTGCGTCTGCGCATGATTGGCGACGCATCGCGTATGCCCGATGAAGCTTACGCACGTCTGTCGCAGTGCATCGCTGACACAGCGCATTGCACAGGACTTACGCTTACGCTTGCCATTAGCTATTCGGCCCGATGGGAAATCCTGGAGGCTTGCCGGCGGTTTGCCCTTGATGTGCAGGCTGGAAAGGCGTCTCCGGATGATATGGCGTCTGACGGAGCGTTCGAAAAATACCTTACCACTTATGACATGCCCGACCCCGATCTCATGATACGTACAGGGGGCGACCACCGTGTCAGCAACTATCTGCTGTGGCAGATTGCATATTCCGAAATATATGTCACAGATACATACTGGCCTGATTTTTCAAAGGAAGATTTCCTGAAGGCCATCTCCGATTATCAGCGGCGCGAACGCCGATTCGGACTTACCTCTGACCAATTAAAATAAGCTCACCCTCCATTCTCCATTCACAACGACGTTATATTATGCGTTACCGAATATCAAATTTCTTGCTTCTGATCACAGTACTCACCGCCGCGTTCACGGCTTCTGCCCAGGTGCCTGCCGACACGGTGTATAATCCCACTTTGCTATTCACTGGCCTTCCGAAAACCTATGAGATAGCTGATATCCAGGTCAAGGGGGCTGATAACTACGAGGATTATATCGTCATCGGTTATTCGGGCCTTAAGGTTGGTGATTTGTTACAGATTCCGGGAGCCGACATCACGGATGCTTCAAAGCGCTTGTGGCGCCAGGGGTTATTCTCAAAAGTTCAGATTGCGGTCGACAAGGTGGTCGGTGACAAGGCTTGGCTCACAATAAATCTGCGTCAGCAACCACGCATCTCAGAAATAAACTTCCACGGCGTGAAAAAGGGTGAAAAGCAGGATCTCGAGGAGGCACTGCAGCTCCGTTCGGGCAACCAGATTACGCAAAATATCGTGAACAGGGCTATCCAGATTATCGAGAAATATTATTCAAACAAAGGTTTCGGTAATGCTGTGGTCAAAATTGATCTTGTCGATGACCTCTCGCACCCCAATGAGGTGATAGTGAACATCAATGTCAACAAGAATGAGAAGGTAAAGGTCCACAAAATCTATATTGACGGTAATGAAGTGCTGAGCGACAATCAGATTCAGCGCACAATGAAGAAAACCAATGAGAAAGGCAAACTTCTCAACATTTTCCGCCAGAAGAAATTTGTTGAAAGCGACTATCAGGACGACCTTAACCGTATAATTCAGAAATATAACGAAAAAGGTTACCGTGATGCGGTGATTCTCTCTGACTCGGTTGTTAAATATGACGATAAGACAGTTGATGTCTATATCACTGTCGATGAAGGCAAGAAATACTACATCAACGATGTGACTTGGGTGGGTAATACTATTTATCCAACTGATGCGCTCAACGAAGTGCTTGGCATTCAGAAGGGTGACGTATATAACCAGAAACTGCTCAACAAACGTACAACCGAGGATGAGGATGCCATCTCAAACTATTATATGGACAAAGGTTACCTCTTCTTCAACCTTGTGCCTATTGAGAAAAACGTGCGTGGTGACTCCATCGACCTTGAAATGCGTATATTCGAAGGCCCACAGGCGCGTATCAACAATGTAATCATCAATGGTAACGACCGCCTCTATGAGAAGGTGATTCGTCGTGAGCTCCGTGTGAAGCCCGGTGAATTGTTCTCCAAAAGCGACCTCATGCGTTCTGCACGTGAAATCGCGCAGACCGGTCACTTTGACCCTGAGAACATGGATATCCGTCCTGAACCTAACGAAGAGAACGGTACGGTCGACATCCTTTTCAACCTCCAGTCGAAATCAAATGACCAGTTTGAGTTCTCGTTAGGCTGGGGCCAGACAGGCATCATCGGTAAGGTGGCTATCAAATTTACCAACTTCTCGATAAAGAACCTCTTCTATCCTAGCTCCTACAAAGGCATTATCCCGCAGGGCGAGGGGCAGCAGCTCACCATCTCGGCTCAGACCAATGCCCGCTATTACCAGGCCTACAGTGTGTCATTCCTTGATCCGTGGTTCGGCGGTAAACGTCCTAACTCACTCTCTGTGTCGGCATGGTATAGCCGTCAGACTGGTGTTAACTCTTCTTATTTCAATAGCCGTTACACCAATCCGTACTACTATACAAACAGCGGACTTTATAACACCGGTTATTACAACGATTACTATCAGAACTCCTATGAGAATGCTTATGACCCCAACAAGTACCTCCAGATGGTGGGCGTGTCGGTCGGCTTCGGTAAGCGTCTTAACTGGCCTGACGACTGGTTCACATTCCAGGCCGAACTTGGTTACAACTGGTACTCGCTTAAGAACTGGGAATACCTGTTCGATATGCAGAACGGTACGTCAAACGCCCTCACTCTTGGCTTGACCTTGGCGCGTAACTCTACCGATAATCCTCTTTACACTCGTACCGGTTCGAGCTTCTCACTTAACCTCCAGCTCACTCCCCCGGCTTCGCTCTTCGGCAAGAAGAACTGGAAACTGCTTTCCGAACAGGCTGCCAACACCTCTAATGCTACTTTGGCAGATGGCGCTCGTCGTCAGCTCTACCGTTGGATTGAATATTGGAAGCTGCGTTTCAAATCTCGCACCTACACTCCGCTCACAAACCCTGAAGGCAAATACACACTCGTGCTCATGACACGTGCCGATATCGGTCTTCTTGGAAGCTATAACAAATATGTCAAGTCACCATTCGAGACATTCTATGTCGGTGGCGACGGTATGTCAGGATCTTATACATACGCCCAGGAGACTATTGCCCTTCGTGGTTATGACAACGGTCAGCTCACACCCTATCAGCTCGGCGGTGGTTATGCCTATACTCGTTTCGGTATGGAACTCCACTTCCCCTTCATGCTTCAGCCCACCACCACCATCTATGGTCTTGCATTCATCGAAGGTGGTAATGCCTGGACGTCGGTCAAGAACTTCTCACCGTTTGATTTGAAGCGTAGTGCCGGTGCCGGTGTGCGTATCTATCTCCCGATGGTCGGTATGATGGGTATTGACTGGGCTTACGGTTTCGACAGAGTATATGGCGAAAAGGGTGGATCGCATTTCCACTTCATTCTTGGCCAGGAATTCTAAGAGATTAAACTTTTCATCCTTTGGCGCGTCTTATATATTATAAGATTTATATTACGCTAACTATTTAACCCTCTTCAGAAATGATGAAAAAAATATTACTGACTTTAGCCATTGTCGTGGCCACTGCTTTCGGGGCTGCCGCTCAGAAATTCGCATTGGTCGACATGGACTATATCCTCTCCAATGTCCCTGCCTACGAAATGGCCAATGAACAGCTCAATCAGATTTCGCTTCGCTGGCAAAAGGAAGTAGAGGCTGTGGCCAAGGAGGCTGAGACTCTCTATAAGAACTATCAGAATGAGATGGTGTTCCTTACCGATGACCAGAAGAAGAAGAAAGAGGAGGAGATTGTGGCCAAGGAAAAGTCGGCCGCTGAACTCCGTCAGAAATACTTCGGTCCTGAGGGCGAACTTTACAAGAAGCGTCAATCCCTCATGAAGCCTATCCAGGACGATGTTTATAATGCCGTCAAGAAAGTTTCGGAGGAGCGCGGTTACCAGTGTATCTTTGACCGTGCCTCTTCTGCCGACATCATATTCGCCTCTCCTCGTATCGACGTTTCCAATGAGGTCCTTGAAAAGTTAGGTTATTCCAAATAATTTATCTATCTTTGCACCTCGGCTGCGCCTTGATTGCTCTTTTCAGCCGGTGCAGGAATATGTTTAATTTAGTTTAATTCAAATAACTTCAAAATACAACGATGATTAAGAAATTATTGCTCGCAATTATGATTGCGCTTCCCATGAGCGTGTTTGGCCAGAAGTTCGGCGTGATCAACACCCAGGAGCTCATGGAATCAATGCCTGAAATCAAGACTGTGAACGAACAGATTCAGGCTGCTTCTAAGAAATACGAAGACGAATTTGCCAAACTCCAGGAAGAATTCTCTAAAAAATTTGATGAATTCCAGAAGCTCGAGGAGAGCACTCCTCAGACCATCAAGGACCGTCGTATGCAGGAAATGCAGGAACTTGAGAACAAGATCAACCAGTTCCGAACCACTGCCAGCCAGGATCTCTCCCGTCAGCAGCAGCAGCTCATGGCTCCTATCCAGGAGAACGTTATGAAAGCTATCCAGAGCGTTGGCGCAGAAGGTGGCTATACTTTCATCTTTGAAAACGTTATGCCCCTCTATACCGGCACTGACGTTACCGACATCACTTCACTCGTGAAGACTCGTCTCGGCGTTAAATAAGCCGTTGGCTCTCGTTAGGAATATTTAATAAATATTATAAGTGTGTCGCAGTGGTCAATCCCACCGCGACACACTTTTTTACATCCCTCCGCTTTCCCACTTATGGGAAAATGTGTAACTTTGCACGAATTATTCTTTAACCCTCCATCACACTCCATATATGTTACGAATCAAGCGAATGGATATCTTCATCTTACAGAGCTTTGTGCCCCTGTTCTTGATGACGTTTTGTATCTGCTTGTTTATCGTGCTCATGCAGTTCCTTTGGCGCTACATCGATGACCTTGTCGGTAAAGGGCTTGGTGTCGATGTGATTGCCGAACTGTTTTTTTACGCGGCTCTTACCATGATACCTATGGCATTGCCGCTGGCCATATTGCTTGCATCGTTGATGACGTTCGGTAATCTTGGCGAGCAGTTTGAACTTACGGCCATGAAAGCCTCGGGTATATCATTGATTCGCACCATGGCTCCCCTCATTGTGCTGATGGTGTTCATAGCTACCGGAGCTTTCTTCTTCCAGAACAATGTGCTTCCGGTCGCTCAGACAAAAATGTGGACTCTCCTCTATTCCATGAGGCAGAAATCCCCTGAGCTTGAAATCCCTGAGGGTGTGTTCTATGACCAGATTCCCGGCTACAACCTCTTTGTGCAGGAGAAAAACCGTGAGACCGGTGTGCTTTACGACATGATGATCTACGACGTGTCGAGAGGGTTTGAAAACTCCTCTATCATACTGGCCGACTCCGGTAAAATGACCATCACCCCCGATAAGACCCACCTTTTCCTGCGTCTTTGGAGTGGAGAGTCGTTTGAGAACCTCAAGGATGCCGCTGCCAACATGCGCAATGTCCCATACCGCCGTGAATCGTTCAAGGAGAAGGAAATCATGCTGAAATTCGATGCCAACTTCAACCGAATGGATGAACAGGGGATGCGCAATCAGTATGTGGGTAAGAACATGGCCGAGCTTCAGGCCACTATTGATTCCGTGGGTGAACGAGTGGACTCACTCGGGCGTCGTTACGGCACATCCTTGAAAGAATATCCGTATTTCAATGTCAACAACTACAAATACAGACCTCATGATGGTAAGCAGGTGAAGACCAAGATGCCCGACGTGGCCTTGGAAAAGCCTCTTGATGTCGACTCCGTATTCCGTGGCTCATCATCCGGCTACGCACTCAATTATCTCAGCCAGGGGCTTGTGAAAGCCCAGCGCATGAAGCAGGAATATGAATATAAGAGCTTGTCTATGGCGGACGATCTGAAGACTATCCGCCGTCATGCCATAGAACTGCAGAAAAAATTTACCCTCTCATTTGCCTGTATCATCTTCTTCTTTATCGGCGCCCCTCTCGGCGCCATCATCCGCAAGGGTGGTCTTGGCACGCCGTTGGTTATCTCGGTATTCCTGTTCATTTTCTACTATATCATTGACAACATGGGTTACAAAATGGCCCGCGACGGAAAGGTGGAAGTATGGGAAGGCATGTGGCTCAGTGCTGCCGTGCTCCTTCCTATGGGTATATTCTTCACCTATAAGGCAGTCAATGACTCGGCTGTGTTCAACAAGGACGCATATATGAATTTCTTCCGCAAATTCTTTGGAGTCAGCGAAGTGCGCCACGTAGAGATGAAGGAAGTTGTGATGGAGGAGGTAGTACCCTCCGAAGCAGTTTCCCGCCTTGACGCTGTCAAGGACATGGTGAGAAGGTTTCTTGAACAAAATCCGGCCAAACAAAGTTATACAGCCTACTGGCTTAATGGTTACGACAGGGAGTCTCTCCACGCATTGCGTGAGTCGGTGGAGTCTGTGGTAAGCTATCTCTCCAACTCACGTGAGAAGATGGTGGTCCTGAAACTCATGGATATGCCGGTGCTTCGTAGCCTTTGGTTCCAGGAACCCAGCCACACCCGATGGCTCAGTTGGCTCATGATATCCGTGTTCCCCATTGGTATCCCCATCTGGCTGTATGGCCGTCATACGCAGGCCCAGTTACGCGATGAACTTGCCACGGTGGTAAAAGTGGCCGATGAACTTATAGTATTGATACAAAAAATGAAACTCTAAATATGGAAAAAATAAAATTAGATACCATAGAGGAAGCTCTCGCAGATTTCCGTGACGGGAAGTTTGTGATAGTTGTCGATGATGAGGACCGTGAGAATGAAGGTGATCTTATCATCGCGGCTGAAAAGGTCACTCCGGAGCATGTCAATTTTATGATTACAAATGCTCGTGGTGAACTTTGCGCTCCCCTGTCCATTTCACGTTGCCGTGAATTGAATCTTCCGCATCAGGTTGAGGACAACACGTCGATGCTGGGTACACCTTTCACTGTAACAGTTGACCTGCTCCCGGGGTGCACTACTGGAGTTTCCGCCCATGACCGTGCTGCTACCATCCGCGCTTTGGCCAACCCTGATTTTAAGCCTGAGCATTTCGGCCGACCCGGTCATGTGCATCCGTTATATGCCCAGGATGCAGGAGTGTTGCGCCGTACCGGTCACACTGAGGCTGCCATTGATTTGGCGCGACTCTCAGGTCTGCAACCCGCAGCTTCATTGATAGAGATACTTAATGAGGACGGCACTATGGCTCGTCTGCCGCAGCTCCGCAAGAAGGCTGATGAATGGGGCCTGAAACTGATTTCGATTGCTGATCTGGTCGCTTACCGCTTACGTAGTGAATCATTGGTTGAAGAAGGTGTCGAAGTTGATATGCCTACTGCCTATGGCCACTTCCGCTTGATTCCGTTCCGTCAGAAAAGCAACGGTCTTGAGCACATCGCGTTGATAAAAGGTGACATATCCTCTGACGAACCGGTGCTCGTGCGTGTACACTCTTCATGCGCGACAGGCGACATATTCGGGTCAATGCGTTGCGATTGTGGCGAGCAGTTGCATAAGGCCATGGAGCTTATCGAGAAGGAGGGTAAAGGCGCGATAGTATATCTCAATCAGGAAGGTCGTGGAATAGGGCTTATGGAAAAGATTCGTGCCTACAAGCTCCAGGAAGAGGGCCTTGATACCGTGGATGCTAACCTGCATCTTGGACATAAGGCCGATGAGCGCGACTATGGTGTAGGTGCGCAGATTCTCCGTCTGCTCGGCATAGAGAAAATGCGTCTCATCACCAACAATCCTGTTAAGCGTATAGGTCTCGAAGGCTACGGCCTGGAAGTGGTTGAGAACGTGCCCATCGAGATAGCCCCCAACAAATATAACCGAAGGTATATGCTCACTAAGAAAGAGCGTATGGGCCACAACCTTGAAGAGGTCTGATTCGTGCTGAAATCTGTTCAGACCCCACTGAATAATCATAGATCAGCCCTGCGGGAAACGCATTCCGCAGGGCTGATTTTATGAGGCTCCAAAAGGGATTGATTGTTATTCGTCGCAGTCATAGTGGACATGATGGTGGCGGGAATGGCATTCGTGAAGTGAATGGTCGATTATGAGGTGCCGTGAGGCCATCCCTGCTATTGTCGACATCTCATGCGACACGAGTATCAAGGTGGTGTCTTTAGCCAATTCTGCTACGAGGTCATATAGATGATGCTCGAATTGCTTGTCTATGTAGCTGAGAGGTTCGTCAAGCACCAGGACTTTAGGCTGGGAGATTATGGCTCGGCCCAAGAGTGCGCGTTGCAGTTGCCCGCCGGACAGGTTGCCGATACTTTGGCCTGTGTGCGCTTCCAGTCCCATCAGGCCGATGGTCTCCTCTATGCGCCGCTTCTTTTCCTCTTGCGGTAGTTTCATGCCTATCAATCCTGAGGATATGACCTCCTGCACACTTATGGGGAAGCGCGAGTCTATCATGTTTTTCTGAGGCAGATAGCCTATAGGCAGATGCTTCACCTCGGTCCCGTTTTGGTAATATGTCACAGAGCCGCAGGTTGGTTTAAGCAGTCGCAGCAATATTCGCAGCAAGGTTGTCTTCCCTCCGCCGTTTGGTCCTGTGATAGCTATGAAATCACCCCGGCGCACGTCGAAGTTTATATCCTCGAGCACCATCCTGTTATCCCATCGCTGCGTCACACCTTGTAGCGATATTATCACATTGTCATTCACTTTTTTGGCAGTCATAGGGCATTGGCTATTTCTGTTATCTCTTTTTCCCAGTCGTAGGCCAGAGGGTTGATGTTTATCTCCCGGGCGTCGGTGTGGGTGTTTATCGCTTCTACCTGGCGGCTGTCAAAATCCTTCTGATAGAAAAACACATTGGCGCCATGCTCTTTAGCGTGGTCTATTATCTCTTTCAGGTCGCTTATTGACATATCCTTATGCTCAGCGTTCCCTACCACTATCTGTTCGAGTCCGTAGTCACGGGCAAAGTAGCTTAGCGATGGGTGCCACACCATGAAGGCTGAGCCTCTTTTAGGTGCAAGCCTGGCAGTGATGACCTGATCGAGTGAGTCGAGCCGGTGGCTGAATCGTTCGTAGTTGCGTTGGTAATAATTTTTGTTTGCCGGATCTATCTCCACCATGGCGTCAAGCATATTCTTGGATATGATTTTGGCATTTTTAACAGATGTCCATGTGTGGGGGTCGATGTCGGTATGAGTCACTCCGTCGTGAGAGTGGGTGCCAGTTATCGGTGTAATCCCTTCCGAGGTGTTGTAAATCGGCAGATCCGGATTCGATTGTTTTATCTTGTCCAGTAGGGCAGCCTCGAAACCGATGTGGCCCATGCGCAGATAACCCATTGATTTTTGCAGATTAAGCAGGTGGGTCACTGTGGGATCGTATGTCTCAGGATTGCTTCCGTTTGACAGGAGGCACCTTACTTCAACTCTGTCTCCTGTAATCTGTTCGAGTAGATATTTTTGCGGCTCGATGCTTACGGTCACCATCTTCGGGTCAGAAGGTGATGCGTTGCACGAGGCAAGAAGGCAGTGCAGAGTGATGAGCAAGGAGGCGAAGGCAGTTATATAGGATGTCGATTTCACGTCAGTCAGATATTTTTGCAAAAGTAAGGATTTTTTAGCTATTATGGCTATGCAGGCTTGATATTTTGGCAAAATGTAGCCTAAATCCAACTAAAATCAACGCTATGGCTACCCCGAAGGTTGTCCAATGAGAAAAATTTACTAACTTTGCAACTTCTAATATACTGTCGAAGTCTAAAATTTTATCGAGACATATTAATCAATAACAATGGCAACACAAGAAGACGTTTTTAAGAAAATCGTAAGCCACGCCAAGGAGTATGGCTTCGTGTTTCAATCAAGCGAAATATATGATGGCCTGTCAGCTGTCTATGACTACGGTCAGAACGGCGTAGAGCTTAAGAATAATATCAAGCGCTACTGGTGGGATTCAATGACCCTCCTGCATGAGAACATTGTCGGTATTGATTCGGCTATCTTCATGCACCCTACCATCTGGAAGGCTTCCGGTCATGTGGATGCGTTCAATGACCCCTTGATTGACAACAAGGATTCAAAGAAACGTTATCGTGCCGATGTGCTCATCGAGGATCAGATTGCCAAAATCGACGAGAAGATTGATAAGGAAGTGGCTAAGGCTGCCAAACGTTTCGGCGAGAGCTTTGATGAGGCGATGTTCCGTGAAACCAATCCCAGGGTTCTCGAACACAAGGCTAAACGTGACGCTCTGCACGAACGCTTCTCAAAAGCGATGAACGACGGTGATCTTGACGAGCTTCGCCAGATTATTATTGACGAGGAGATTGTATGTCCTATCTCCGGTACAAAGAACTGGACTGAGGTCCGTCAATTCAACCTCATGTTCAAGACCGAGATGGGTTCTACCGCCGATGGCGCCATGACTGTATATCTCCGTCCCGAGACTGCACAGGGTATATTTGTGAACTACCTCAATGTCCAGAAGACCGGCCGTATGCGTATCCCCTTCGGCATTGCGCAGATTGGCAAGGCATTCCGCAATGAGATCGTGGCCCGCCAGTTCATATTCCGTATGCGCGAGTTCGAGCAGATGGAGATGCAGTTCTTCGTTCGTCCTGGCACAGAGATGGAATGGTTCGGCCGCTGGAAGGAGTTCCGTCTCCGTTGGCACAAGGCTCTTGGTCTCGGTGATGAAAAATATCGTTACCACGACCACGAAAAGCTCGCCCACTATGCAAACGCTGCTACCGATATAGAATTCCAGATGCCATTTGGATTCAAGGAAGTGGAAGGTATCCACTCCCGTACCAACTTTGACCTCTCGCAGCATGAGAAATTCTCAGGTAAGAAGATTCAGTACTTCGACCCTGAACTCAACGAGAGCTACACCCCCTATGTCATCGAGACATCTATCGGCGTTGACCGTATGGTGCTCAGCGTGCTCTGTTCGTCTTACGAGGAGCAGGAACTCGAAGGTGGCGACAAGCGCGTGGTGCTTCACCTTCCCGCTCCGCTTGCCCCCGTGAAGTGTGCTGTCATGCCTCTCGTCCGCAAGGATGGGCTGCCTGAAAAGGCTCGTGAGATTGTCAATGACCTCAAGTTTGACTTCTCGACCCACTATGAGGAGAAAGACTCCATTGGCAAGCGCTACCGCCGTCAGGATGCCATAGGCACACCGTTCTGTATCACGGTTGACCACCAGACTCTTGAGGACAACACTGTGACTCTCCGTGAGCGTGACTCTATGGCTCAGACACGTGTGAGCGTGGATGACCTGCACCGAATCATCCACAAGGAGGTGTCACTTAATGCATTGCTCCGCAAATTAGGTTAATCCGCCCATATTGTCCGTAGAACCATCAAGGTCGTTCCGGCCACTGATGGTTCTACGGCAACTATTATAATCTATCGAAAACTCTTTCTCCAGAAAATGAAAATCAGAAAACTATTACTCCTGGTTGTGGCTATGATGCCTTTCTTCACCTCATGCAATTATAATTCGCTTGTTGAGAAGAAGCAGACTGTGGAGCAGTCATGGGCTGAGGTCCAGAACCAGTATCAGCGTCGTGCCGATTTGATTCCGAACCTTGTGGCTACCGTCAAGGGATATGCCGAACACGAGAGCGAGACCTTTGAAAAGGTTACGCAGGCTCGTGCCGCAGCTACCTCGGTGAATATCAATGCTGAGGACCTTAATGAGGAGACACTTGCAAAGTTTCAGGCTGCCCAAAACGAACTTACAGGAGCGTTGAAGTCGCTTCTCGCTGTCAGTGAAGCTTATCCCGACCTGAAGGCAAACGAGAATTTCCGAGACTTGCAAGTGCAGCTTGAGGGCACGGAAAACCGTATCGCTACCGCTCGTACACGCTACACCCAAAGTGTGGCCGAATATAACACATCAATTAAAAAATTCCCCACTAATATTTACGCAGGTTGGTTCGGATTTGAAACTGAACCCCAGTTCAAAGCTGACGAATCGGCCCAACGTGCCCCGGAGGTGAAATTCTGATTATGAACAGATTATTAAAATCAATATTTGTCTGCCTTTGCGGCTTTGTTGCCGTGACATCATGTAACGAAGACGACGAGGATGCATGGGATTCCTATAAGGATTGGCGTGAGGCCAACGTGGCATTCTTCAACGAGCAGAAGTACACTATGACGGCCGAAGGCACTAACTACTACCAGACTCTTTCGCCGGTATGGAATCCGTCGGCCCAGGTGCTGATACGTTATCTTAACGACCGCAAACTGACAGAGGGTAATTTATCACCGTTGCTTACATCGACCGTTGACGTAAAGTATATCGGTAGGATGTATGACGGCGTTAAGTTTGACTCCTCCTACAATCTTCGCACAAATGGTGACAGCATCTTCCGTACCACGCCTTCGTCAGTGGTGCAGGGCTGGACCATCGCGCTTCTCAATATGCGAGTGGGCGACAGTGTGGAGGTGGTGATACCCTATGGTCTCGGCTACGGAGGTACAAGCACTGGCCTCATCAAGCCTTATTCGACTTTGATTTTCAACATGAAACTTGTGGATATACCTTACTACGAGGTGCGTCCTTAATCCTTACTTGTTTTCCCGAATTCTGTCAGAGAGATGGATTTTGAATTACAGGCAACCGCCGAAGGCACAAATGCACGTGCCGGGCTCATCACTACGGATCACGGTACCATAGAGACCCCCATATTTATGCCGGTGGGTACACTTGGCAGCGTCAAGGCCGTGCATCAGCATGAATTGCGTGATGACATCAAGGCTCAGATAATACTCGGCAATACATATCATCTATATCTCCGTCCGGGCATTGATGTGCTTGAGAAGGCTGGGGGATTGCATAAATTCAACGGATGGGAACGCCCTATCCTCACTGATAGCGGTGGCTTTCAGGTGTTCTCCCTGTCGTCCAACCGTAAGCTCACCGAGGAGGGAGCGCATTTCCGTTCGCATATTGACGGCTCGAAGCATCTGTTCACACCTGAGAGTGTGGTGGATATAGAGCGTTCGATTGGTGCCGATATCATGATGGCACTTGACGAGTGCCCGCCTGGTACCGCTGACTATTCGTATGCCAGGAAGTCGCTTGACCTCACTCAGCGCTGGCTTAAACGCGGGTGGAAGCGCTATAAGGAGACTGAGGGAAAGTATGGCTACAATCAGGCTTATTTCCCCATTGTTCAGGGTGTGGTTTATCCCGAACTGCGTCGTGAGGCTGCGAAATTCGTGGCTGATTTCGGTGCCGACGGTAATGCCATCGGAGGTTTGGCAGTGGGTGAACCCACTGAAGTGATGTATGACATGATTGAAGTGGTCAACGAAATCCTTCCGACCGACAAACCTCGTTATCTTATGGGTGTAGGCACTCCGGCCAACATCCTTGAGGCTATTGACCGAGGTGTCGATATGATGGACTGTGTCATGCCGACTCGCAATGGCCGCAATGGCATGCTCTTCACTCGCCACGGCATAATGAACATGCGCAACCGCAAATGGGCCGATGATTTTTCTCCTATCCAGGAGGATGGCCCGAGTTATGTTGACCATGTTTATTCGAAAGCCTATCTGCGTCATCTTTTCATCGCCGATGAGATTCTGGCCATGCAGATTGCGTCAATCCATAACCTTGCATTTTATCTCTGGCTCGTGGGTGAGGCCCGGCGTCATATAATCGCCGGTGATTTCAAAGCTTGGAAGACAGAGATGGTGGAATGTGTTACAAGAAGATTATGAAAATTCTTGACTGGTACATAATAAGGAAGTTTCTCGGGACATATCTGTTTGCCATCGCGTTGATTTTGGCTATTACGATAATGTTTGACATCAACGAGAAACTTGATGCTTTCTTGAAAGCGCCGTTAAAGGCCACGGTGTTTGATTATTTTGTCAACTTCCTCCCTTATTTTGCCAACCAGTTCAGTCCGCTGTTCACCTTTATAGCGGTGATATTTTTCACATCCAAACTCGCCGACAATTCTGAGATCATAGCCATGCTATCGACCGGCATGAGCTATAGGAGGTTGCTGCGTCCATATCTGGTGAGCGCCACCGTGATAGCAGCCGTGACCTATATTCTCAGCGCCTATATTATCCCTCCGGCCAATGTGAAGCGAATCGACTACACCAACACTTATGTGAAGAATAAGCGTGTGGATTATGGCACGAATATTCAGCTGCAGGTGGCAAAGGGTGAGATTGCCTATATGGCGCGGTTTGACAATACGCAGAAGACAGGTTACAAGTTCTCGCTGGAATCATTTGAGGATAAGAAACTGGTGTCACGTCTCACGGCACAATCAATCCGTTGGGACACTTTGCACAACTGGACTGTGCGTGACTACATGATACGCGACTTTGACGGTCAGCGTGAGCGCATCAGGCGTGGGACACGTCTTGATACTGTGATACCAATTGAGCCGCGTGATTTCCTGATTTCAAAAAATGACCATGAAACCATGACTTCTCCTGACCTACGCGAGTACATCGCCCGTCAGAAAGAGAGAGGTGTGGCCAATATTAAGTCGTTTGAGATTGAAAATTACAAGCGTTATGCCATGACTGCTGCTGCATTCATCCTTACTGTGATAGGTATGTCGCTTTCGTCACGTAAAGTGAAGGGGGGCATGGGTGTGAATATTGGTATCGGACTTGTACTGAGTTTCAGCTACATCCTTTTCATGACGGTTACGTCCACCTTTGCCGTGTCGGGTTATACATCTCCGATGGTGGCAATGTGGATACCTAATATACTCTATACGATCATAGCAGTGGTGCTGTATTATAAGGCATCACACCATTGATCTGAATAATCTTTTGCATACCAACAAGCCGCCGGCATGAGAGAATCAATCATCTCATGCCGGCGGCTTGTTGGCAGTAATCAATTTTATAATCCGAATGTGAGGGTGGTGAGATAGCGGAGAGCTCCACCTGCCACATTGCTTGCACCGAAACTGAGCGTGATGTAACCATTGTTGCCACCAAACCAGGTGGCTACACCGTTATTCCTTGATATCGGGGCGCCATAGGTGGCTACAAGGGTGTTGTAGACGGAGTTGTAGCGTCCCATGTCATAATAAGGTGATGCATAATAGAACGAAGAAGCATCAAAGCCGTTTGTTCCATAATAGAGTGCAGCATCGGTCCATATATAATTCAGGGCGTTGACATTGCGGAGATACACTACATCATTGGCATAACCGTCGACGGTATAACCTGAGTTATATAGATAGTCCAATGACAAGCCAAGTGTCGTTCCGAAGGTCAATCCGAGAATACCGCGTACCACCGGTAGACCACGGCGAGGACGCCACTGCGGAGGAGGGGTAGGGCGATAGTGAGGCCTATGCATAATCGGACGGTAGTGGCGCGACGGAGGGGCAAGATGAGTTGGACGGTGTGCGGGACGATTGTTCCCTATTCCGGGGCGCAGATTTCCTCCTGGGCGGTTGTTATTGTTGTTGCCCGGCCGGTTGCCGTTGTTGTGGTTGTTTCCTGGGCGGTTGTTATTGTTGTTGCCCGGCCGGTTGCCGTTGTTGTGGTTGTTTCCTGGGCGGTTGTTATTGTTGTTGCCCGGCCGGTTGCCGTTGTTGTGGTTGTTT
>OFFL01001071.1_pt1 | contig 23048 bp, 22 predicted proteins | sample 1521391 | NCBI WGS metagenome assembly OFFL01 (sample SAMEA3504082, study PRJEB24116) | mouse gut metagenome | biome: mouse gut; feature: mouse-associated habitat; material: faeces | place: Denmark | collected 2011
GAACGGTCCGTTTAGTGGCAATATAGTCTTACCAACACACTTACGGACTAACACCTAAAAATAATATCCCACACCCCATTTTGTATGCACATATCTGGGCTCGCTGGGATTCTGCTCAATCTTTTCCCGCAGTCTCCTGATATGCACATCCACCGTACGGACATCACCAGGGTAGTCGGCTCCCCAGACCAGGGAAAGCAGACCTTCCCGGCTGTAGACCTTGTTGGGATTGAACATCAACAGCTCCAGCACCTCAAATTCCTTGGCCGTAAGCCCAATTTCCTTTCCTGCGATATACGCCCTCCTGCCCTCGCAGTCCAGACGCAGATCCCCGCTTTCCACCGCCTTGGGAGGCGCCGCCGTCTCCCCCACCAGGCGCTTGGGATCCACCCTGCGCATAATGGCCTTGATGCGGGCCTTCACCTCCAGTATATTAAAGGGCTTCGTCACATAATCATCCGCCCCATACTCCAGCCCCAGAATTTTATCCATATCGTCGCCCTTTGCCGTAAGCATAATAATAGGCACACTGGAAAATTCCCTGATCTGCTGACACACCTCAAATCCGGTGAGCTTGGGCAGCATCACATCCAAAAGAATAATATCATATTGATTGTTCCTGGCATACTCCAGAGCCTCCTCACCGTCATAGGCACAATCCACCTGCATATCATCCTGCTCCAGGCTGTAGCGGATTCCTTTTATAATCAATTTCTCATCATCTACAATTAAAGCTCTTTTCCCAGCCATCTAACCCCTCGCTTCTGCGGCACTCTCCGCATATTACCATTTCACCCGGCCTGCATACATGTGCCGCCGGCCTCTTCCCGGGCCGCTGTCAACGGCCTCCTTCAATATTTATAGTATATGGGCGAACAGGGGATTTTGCAATATGAAAAACAATTTTTCTGAAAACTTTCCCCGCCATCGGCAGCAGCGGAAAGATCTCCGCAGAATAAGCCCCGGGTATTCGATTTAAAAGGATCCCGCCTCAGTGAACCGTTATTTTATCCTTGATTTTCTCGTATACACTGTCCTTGATGCCCGGAACTTTCATTATATCCTCACAGCTTTCGAAGGGTCCCTCCGATTCTCTGCAGCTGATAATGTCCCGGGCCCTGGCCTCGCCGATCCCCGGCAGAGTGCACAGCGCGGCGGCATCCGCGGTATTGATATTGATCAGTCCGGCCTGGGCCGCCTCTCTTTCCTGCTGCCGGACATCCGCCTCCTGCCGGGTGGGAAAATACAGCATCTCACCATCCGTTACTTTTGCCGCCAGATTCACCGCCTCCGGGGCCGCCTCCCCGTCAAAACCGCCCGCGGCCTCCAGGGCCGCCTCCACACGGCTGTCTGCAGGCAGCTCCACCACCCCCGGGTTCCTGACGGCGCCACACACATATACACTGACCATTTCTGTGGGGGATTCCCGCAAGGCCTCTTCTGCCCCGGAGCGGATACTTTCCGGTTCCTCCTGACAGGAAGGGTTCAGCGCTTCCTCACCGATCAGAAGCGCACCCTCTGCCCCCTGCCCGCAGCCGCACAAAAACAGCATCAAAACAAGAATGCGCCAGACTTTCCGGCTCCGTTTCCTGTAAAAAAATACTTTTCTTTTTTGGTTCTTCCTGGCTTCCTTTGCCGACTTCTTCATCATAGATCCTATCCTTTCTCCGCCTAAGGCGGCATGTCCTGCCGGACAAAATGAAATTCAAGGACTGCCTCTCTATGCTGATAGAGGTTATTTTATCAGAATATATTTCATATATCAAGTATTTTTTATACATTATATTTTTCTTATATTTTCACAATATTATTTCCACTTAAAAATAATGATCCCGGCAATGGCCACGATCATTCCCACTGCCTTGCGCCACTCCCAGGGCTGCTTTTCCACCCCAAACCATCCGAGCAGCTCAATAACATAGGCCACCAGCAGCTGAGCGGTTACAATCAGCATCACTGCCTTAGCCGGTCCCAGCAGATCCATGCTCTTGATGACCGTATAGGTGATAAAAGCTCCGATGGCGCCTCCCAACAGCATGTATTTGGGCTGTACCTGGAATACCTGCAGCAGATTGCTCCTGTCCGTGCAGACCCAGGCTCCCAGACAGACAGCCAGGGCCGTCAGCTGTACAAAGGCGCTGGCCGCCCAGATACTGGAGGCCTTTGTGACCTGTGTGTTAAATACGCCCTGTATGCTCATCAGCGCCCCTGAAATCAATGCAATAAAAAAACCAATCATATGATACACCCTTTCCTCTGTACAGAGTTTTGACTTTTTCTATCAGTGTATCCTATGATTGGTAAATTATGCACATTGCCCGCCAAACTGGATATTACCGCCCGCTGACCTGGGAAGCGATCTGGTCCGACAGCTCCTGGGTCAATGCGGCCTCATCCTCCCCGTTCCATACTCTGGCAAAAAGCCTTTCCAAAAGCAGCCAGTAATTTCCTGTCTCCATCATTTTGGGCAGAGAAACGCTTTTCGCATACTCCTGGCGGAAGATCTGCAGGGGACCGTTATCCTTATCTGCATTCCAGTTGGCCGATACCTTTCCTGTTTTTTCGTACAGCGTATCGGCACATTCATCCACCAGATACGCCGCAAACCGATTTGCCAGCTCCTTGTGGCTGGAATAACCATTGACAGCCACCGCGGTAGTCACCGACATGGAACGGCTCTTCAATGTATCGCTGACCTCGGGCATAGGCGCAAAGCCATAGTCAAAGGTCAGCGTCCCTTCTGCTTTGGCCTGTGCCAGCCTTTCCACCACATTGGAGGTGGCGATGGTGAACACCAGCTTCCCATCCATAAAATCCTGTATCACGGACTCATAGGTCACAGTGTCGGACTCAATGTAGAAAAACTGATTCAGCGCTTTGTAAACCTCCAGACACTGCAGTGTTTCCGGATTGTTGATATAAATCTGAGCCTCATTGTCTCCTGCTTCTCCTCCTACCACCATGTAGTTTCCCACAATCCAATAATTGTAGAAAATATCCGACACATCCCACTTCATGATGCCCTCCACTGCCTCAGGCACATCATAGGAATCTGCGAAGGTCAGAATGTCATCTACCGTACCGGGAATTGCTTTCAGAAAATATTCCTCCGTCTTTGCCGCCAGAAGCGCCGGATCCAGCTGGCTCTCATCCAGGGGCTCGCCGGTATCCTCTTCGTCCTCCCCCAGTCCCATCAGCTCCTTCCGGGCACTCTGAGCCGCCCATTCCGCCAGATAATTTTCATTGTAAACCAGCACACTGGTCTCAAAGAAGAAGGGATAAGCCGCCGTTCTGCCCTTGTAGGATACCGCGGACAAGGCAGAGGCAGGAAAATGGGCCTCGTCACACACCTGCTCCACATCGTCCACCGCCACGGCCAGTCCCGCCAGATAAGCCTTCTCCAGAGAATCGTGATTAATCATATATGCATCCGGCATCTGCTCCGAATGCAGGGACGCCTCATTTACCGCCTCCAGATATTCGCTGTCCTCCTTTAAAATCGGGATCACATGCACATCCTCCCGCTCCCCGAAGACCACCGCCGCACTGTTGATATAATTGGTCATGGCATCGTCGGTATACCAGAAATAAATGGTATCCTTCCTGGGCGTCCATGGCAGATGCCTGGCCTCCTGGTCTGCCTCGCTCATCTCAAAAGTGGTTCCGTATAAAACGGCAGCCGCCATAGCTGCCACGGCTGCCGCTGATATCAGTCTCTTTTTCAAATGCATTCCAAACTTCCTTCCGCCCTTCCCGCAGGCATCACTCTCATCCCGGAAGGCCTTCACGCCTGCGCCTGCAAGCCCTTTACTCCTGCATCTGCAGACGAAGTCAGCCGTCATCAGTCTTCCGCGGCGCATCGAATACAGGCTTCCAGAATGATTATCATATCGTCAATATTTTCCTTTGTGACAATCAACGGAGGAACAAACCGCAAAACATGGGTTCCCGCGTTAATCAGGATCAGGCCGCGCTCCAGAGCCGCGTTGATGATTCCCCCTACGGGGCAGGTAAACTCCAGCCCCTGCATCAGCCCCATGCCGCGTCTTTCTCTGACGCAGGCATGCCTTTCCCGCAGCCCTTCCAGCTGCTGCTCCAGGTATGCGCCCGTCTCTCTCACATTTTCTATTATATGGTTCTTCTCGAATAAATCAAGCACTTTTTCCGCCGCCGCACAGGCAAGGGGATTTCCTCCGTAGGTGGTTCCGTGGTCTCCCGGCTCCAGGGACCGCTGCGCCGTCCGTTCCGTCATCAGGAAAGCGCCTATCGGCACGCCGCAGCCCAGCGCCTTGGCCGTGGTCAGAATATCCGGCTTCACACCATAGCCCTGCCAGGCATACATGTGTCCGCACCTTCCCATACCGCACTGCACCTCGTCAAAAATAAGCAAAATATCCCTCTCGTCACAAAGAGCCCTGATCTGCTTCAGGAACTCTCCCTCTGCAGGCCTCATGCCCCCTTCCCCCTGGACAGGCTCCAGCATAATGGCACAGGTTTTGTCTGTAACCTGATCCAGAACGCTCTGAAAATCGTTGAACTGCGCAAACCGGATGTTGCCGATGAGAGGCTCGAAGGCCTCCCTGTAATGAGCATTTCCCGTCACCGCCAAAGCGCCCATGGTTCTGCCGTGAAAAGAATGATTCATGGCAATGATCTCATGATCTGCGGAGCTGTCCCTGCGATAAGCATATTTTCGGGCCGCCTTGATGGCTCCCTCATTGGCCTCCGCACCGGAATTGGTAAAGAAGACCCGGTCCATCCCGGACACCCTTTTCAGCTTTCCGGCCGCCTGAATGGCCGGCACATTGTAATAATAATTGGAGGTGTGGATCAGCTTATCGATCTGCGCCTTCAAGGCATCGTTATATTCCTTATTGTGATAGCCAAGAGCAAAAACCGCGATCCCCGCGCCAAAGTCCAGATACCTTTTTCCCTGTATATCGTAAAGGTACATTCCTTCTCCCCGATCCAGCACGATTTTGTACCGATTATATACATGAAGCAGATCCTGCTCCGCCCGGTCTATATATTGTTCCATATTCATATCCGCACCTCCCGTGCCTTTCTTCGTTTTTCCCCATGAAGACCTCCGCCCCGGAAAGCCTTATGCCCCGGCCCCTTCCGCACAGAACTGGTCTCTCCTCCTGCCCGTAGCCAGATTGTCGTCATCCGCAATAATGGCAGTGCCTACCCCTTCCCGGGTGAAAATTTCCAGAAGCAGGCAGTGAGGCACGCGTCCGTCCAGAATATGGACCCGTCCCACCCCGCTTCGGACGGCGGCGGTGCAATTGTTCAGCTTGGGCAGCATGCCGCCTCCCACTCCCCCCGACGAGGTCAGAGCGTCAGCCTCCGAAGCCGTAAGCCTGGAAATAAAAGATGTCTTGTCGTTGATATCCCGGTAAAGGCCTTCGATATCTGTGAGAAAAGCCAGCTTCTCGGCTTTCACAGCCCTGGCTATGGCACAGGCGGCATCGTCCGCATTGATATTGTATGTCCCGAATTCCTGGTCCAGCCCGATAGGCGCCACAATGGGCAGAAAATCCTTTTCCAGCAGATCGTACAAAACCTTGGGATTCACTCCCGTGATCTCTCCCACATAGCCGATATCCTGGCCGTCGGCATACTTTTTCTCCACCTGCAGCAGCCCGCCGTCCTTGCCGCTGATTCCCACGGCTCTTACTCCCAGCTCCTCTACCATGGTCACCAGATCCTTGTTCACCTTGTTCAGCACCATCTCGGCGATCTCCATGGTCTCCCGGTCCGTGACCCGCAAGCCGTTTACAAAACGGGCTTCCTTGCCCACCTTGCCCACCCAGCGGCTGATCTCCTTTCCGCCTCCGTGGACGATAATGGGCTTAAAGCCTACCAGCTTCAGCAGCGTAACATCCTTAATCACATTTTTCTGCAGAGTCTCATCGCTCATGGCACTGCCGCCGTATTTTACCACGATGATCTTGCGGTTGAAACGCTGTATATAGGGAAGCGCCTCAATCAGCACCTCCGCCTTCTCAAGCACCTTCTGCATATCCTTTTCCATAATTTACCCCCGTGCGCACTACAGCGCGAAAAAATCTTGCATCCAGGAAGAATCTCCGCACTCAGCTCCTATAATCCGCATTTATTTTTACATATTCATAGCTCAGATCGCAGCCCCAGGCCACAGCCTCCTCCGTCCCCATATGCATGTCGCAGAGAATGGTCACTTCCGGGTCAGACAAAATCTTTGTAGCCTTATCCTCGCTGTACTGACAGGCCGATCCGCCGCCGAAAATGTGAAGCCTTCCGCTCTTACTCTCAAAATACAGATCCACATTCTCGGGATCAAAAACCGCTCCAGAGTATCCCAGGGCACAGAGAATCCGCCCGAAATTGGCATCATGGCCAAATACCGCCGCCTTGGTCAGGGAAGAGCAGATCACGGATTTGGCCAATATACGGGCATCTTCCTTGGAAGCGGCTCCCACCACCCGGGACTCGATCAGCGCGGTGGCTCCCTCGCCGTCCCCTGCCATCTTTCTGGCCAGGAAGGTTGTCACATAATGCAAAGCCTCACAAAAGATCTCGTAATCCTCTCCCTCCTCATGGATCTCAGGGTTCTGAGCCTGTCCATTTGCCAGGATCAGCAGTGTATCGTTTGTACTGGTGTCTCCGTCCACAGATATCATGTTGAAGGAATCCTTCACATCCCGGCTCAGGGCCTTCTGAAGCATCTCTTTTGAAATATTGGCATCCGTTGTCAAAAATGCCAGCATGGTGCACATGTTGGGATGGATCATTCCCGAGCCCTTGCACATCCCCCCCAGGGTCACTGTCCTGCCGCCAATCTCAAATTTCACGGCGATCTGCTTATGCACCGTATCCGTGGTCATGATGGCCTTGGCCGCCTCCAGACCAGCGTCCCGGCTGTCTGATTTTGCCTCCGCAAGCATTCTGATTCCTTTTTCTATTCTGTCCCCAGGCAGCTGAACACCGATCACACCGGTGGACGCCACCAGCACCGCTTCGGCAGGAATTCCCAGGGCTTCTCCGGCTATAGCGGCCTCCCTCTCACAGCACTCCATCCCCTGCCTTCCCGTGCAGGCGTTTGCCACGCCGGAGTTCACCACCACTGCCTGGACCCCCGGTGACGACTCTACAATTTTTTTATCCCAAAGCACAGGCGCCGCCTTCACCATGTTGGTGGTAAAAACACCGGCGGCCCTGCAGGGCGTCGTGCTGAAAATCAGCGCCATGTCCTTTCTGTTCTGATATTTGATTTCGGCTTCCACACCCGCCGCCAAAAAACCCTTTGCCGCTGTCACGCCGCTTTCTATTACTTCCATTTTACCGCCGCCCTTTCTTCTACAGCCATCAGGCCTCTGTTATTTATTGAACGCCGTGATATTCTCTTCGTTCAAGGTAAAATCATAATAATTCAAATCCTGCCGTTTTGTCCAGCCCATCCCTCTCCAAAAAGCATTTCCCACATCATTTTTAGTAAATGCGATCAAACTGACCTTATTGATGCCCTCTTCCCGAAGAGCCTTCATACAGCGCACCACCATAGCCTTACCGATGCCAAGCCGCCTGTAATCCTCCCGGACACACACATGATAAAGGCACCCTCTTCGGCCGTCGTGTCCACACAAAATGCCGCCCACCACCGAACCGTCCTCTGCCAGAGCCGCCGCACTGATACCTGGATTCCTCTGAAGGAACCTGGCCACGCCCTCTCTGGAGTCGTCCAGGCTGCGAATGCCAAAGCCCCGTATGGTCATCCACAGAGCCCGCAATCCATCATAATCTTCTATTGTCATCTCTCTCACGGTAAATGTCCTGCTGTCCATTTCCGGTTCCTCCTACATATAATATGCTATGGGAAGCAGGGAACCAGCTCCAGTCCCTGGCTCTCCTGCAGGCCAAACAGCAGATTCATATTCTGCACAGCCTGCCCTGCGGCGCCCTTCACCAGATTATCCAAAACTCCCATCATAATCACACGTCCCGTGCGCTCATCCACCACAAAATTAATATCTACATAATTGCTGCCTTCAACCCACCGGGTTTCCGGACAGGCCCCCTTCTCCAGCACCCGGATGAACCGTTCATTCCCATAGTATCTGTCATAGACCGCCCGAATCTCCTCCTCAGAGGGCAGAGAACCGTCCGCCCTTCTCCTGAGAGAGGCATATTCCGTCACCAATATTCCCCGGTTCATGGGAACCAGATGGGGAGTAAAGCTGACGGTCACGCTTCCGCCCGCCGCATATCCCAGCTGTTCCTCGATCTCAGGCGTATGCCGATGGCCAGCCACCCCATAGGCCTTTATATTTTCATTGACCTCGCAGAACAGATTCGCCGTCTTGGCGCCTCTTCCTGCTCCGGAGGTTCCCGACTTTGCATCCACGATCAGAGTATTCCCGTCAATCAGACCTTCCTTAACCAACGGGTATGCCGTCAAAATGGAACAGGTGGTATAGCAGCCGGGATTTGCTACCAGCCGGGTCTGCTCTGTAATCCTGTCTCTGTTGATCTCACATAGACCATAGACAGCTTCTGCGATAAACCGGGGAGATTTGTGCTCTATGCCGTACCATTTCTCGTACACGGCCACGTCCTTGATTCTGTAATCCGCAGAAAGATCAACGATCTTCACTGCGGACAATATTTCCTCGGTTAAAATCCCCGCCAGAAAACCCTGAGGCGTGGCGGTAAAAATCACATCCACCTGCTTCGCCAGTTCCTCCAGGTCGTCATCTTTGCAGATATCCTCCACGATCCGAAACATATTCTGATACACCTGACTGTATTTTTTGTCTATATAGCTTCTGGAGCCGTACCATACAATCTCCGTCTCTCTGTGCCCCGTCAAAATCCTGACAAGCTCTTCCCCCGCATAACCGGTAGCTCCAATAATCCCTGCTCTGATCATAGTTTCCTCCCTTTCTGCGGTCCGGGCGCCGCAAAACGCACCGTGCCCTAAGCATATGTTTTATCTTACTACTTTTTGCATAAATTTTCAATATATTTTAATATTTATACATAATTCTCCATTTTAATGAATAAATATTCTTTTTATGCATTTCCTTGGTGCAAATTCCTGCCCAAATAATCTTTCCCAAATGAAACCTGTAATAATAGGCATTCCACACTTCTTTTTCCGATCCCTGTATTATACAGAATTCCCACAATACTGTCAATATGTCTTAAAATTTAATTTCCGGCGCCGAAGCCGGACACTTGCTTTTGCATTGCTTCTGTTGTATAGTAATTTATCAGAAAGCAAATCTGACTATCTGTATAAAATGAAAAACGGAGGAAAGACATGAAAGAAAAAGTAGTTCTCGCCTATTCCGGCGGCCTGGACACCACCGCCATCATTCCCTGGCTGAAGGAAAATTTTGATTATGAAGTGATCTGTGTCTGTGTGGACTGCGGCCAGGCAGAAGAGCTGGACGGTCTGGAGGAGCGGGCGAAGGCCTGCGGCGCCTCAAAGCTCTACATAGAGAATGTTATCGATGAATTCTGTGACGAATACATTGTTCCCTGCGTACAGGCGGGCGCTGTCTATGAAAACAAATATCTGCTGGGCACCTCCATGGCCCGTCCTCTGATCGCCAAAAAGCTGGTGGAAATCGCCCGAAAGGAAGGCGCTGCCGCCATCTGCCACGGCGCTACCGGCAAAGGCAACGACCAGATCCGGTTCGAACTGGGCATCAAAGCGCTGGCCCCGGATCTGAAGATTATCGCCGCCTGGCGCAGCGACAAATGGAACATGGATTCCCGGGAATCGGAGATCGAATACTGCAAAGCCCACGGCATTCATCTTCCCTTCTCCGCAGATTCCTCCTACAGCCGGGACCGCAACCTCTGGCACATCAGTCATGAGGGCCTGGAACTGGAGGATCCGGCGAACGAGCCCAATTTTGAGCATCTGCTGGTGTTGGGCACCACCCCCGAAAAAGCGCCTGATCAGGGAGAATATGTGACTCTGACCTTTGAAAAAGGCATTCCCACCTCCCTCAACGGAGAAAAAATGAAGGTATCCCAGATTATTACCGTTCTCAATGAGCTGGGCGGAAAGCATGGCATCGGCATCATTGATATTGTGGAAAACCGCGTGGTAGGCATGAAGTCCAGAGGCGTATATGAGACCCCCGGAGGCACTATTCTGATGGAAGCCCATCAGCAGCTGGAGGAGCTGATCCTGGACCGGGATACCTATGCCATGAAAAAAGAGATAGGCAGCCGCTTTGCCAGTCTGGTATACGAGGGAAAATGGTTCACTCCCCTGCGCCTGGCTCAGCAGGCTTTCATTGAGGAAACCCAGAAATACGTGACCGGCCAGGTAAAATTCAAGCTTTACAAAGGCAATATCATCAAAGCCGGCACCTCCTCCCCGTACTCGCTGTACAACGAAAGCATCGCATCCTTCACCACCGGCGATTTATACGACCATCATGATGCGGAAGGCTTTATCAATCTGTTCGGACTGTCCTGCAAGGTACGCGCCATGAAAATGAATGAGCAGGGCGAAACGCTGTTTTGAGGTAATATGTCATGACTTTATCTTCTCTGTTTACGATCTATTGGGCAGTCCTCAATCTGGCAGGATTTGCCATGATGGGAATAGATAAAAAAAGAGCCATCCGGGGTGCCTGGCGCATCTCGGAGGCTTCTCTTTTTCTTACGGCCCTTCTGGGCGGAGCCCTGGGCTGCACCCTGGGCATGCACTGTTTTCATCACAAGACCAGACATTGGTACTTCAGGTACGGTCTGCCTGCCATCCTATTATTACAGCTGTTTCTATGGATATATTTAAGGGGGTGCTGATCAGATCACCGCTTCCTCAGCGCCTCCGGCTGATACACACGAATTTCATCCCAAAGTTCCGGCTCCTTTAATGTTCCCGAATTTCCGGATGGCTCAGGTTGTCACAATGACGCCGCCATCATTGGCATACATGCTGCTGATCCCTCTTGTATCCATAATAATGCATTCTTTAAAAGACGCCTTGGCCAGAATCATTTCCCTGACCTGCTCCGCCCGCCGGAGCGCATTACAGTGGGTAATAATCAGCCGGCGCTTCCGTGGTGATTTCACTTCGGCTGCAGCCAGCTCCGCCATTCTGTTCAGTGCTTTCTTAATACCGATGGTCTGGCTCCTCTGAATAATTTCCCCCTTATTGGATCCCATCACGGGCTTAATATTCAAGGTGGACGCCACCAGCGCTTTTACGCCGGACAATCTGCCGTTCTTTCTCAATGTCTCCAGATTATCCAATACAAAATATGTCTGAACACTGTCCCGATAGGCCTGGATCCGCGTCACAATTTCCTCAAAGGGAAGCCCCATTTCTTCCAATTCCACAAGCTTCAGAGCAATCTGCGTCTCTCCGCCGCTGGCGGACTGAGAATCGATCACATGAATGTGTTTGCTGCCATACTTTTCCAGATACAGCTTTTTTCCCAGCTCCGCACTGTTATAGCTGCCGCTGAGATGGGAAGATAGAGTCACGGCATATACGTGATCCACCTCCGCTCTGTAGCTTTCCATATATCTTTCCGGAGACGGACAGGAAGATTTCGGGCATTTCGGATAGGCCGCAACCTTTTGCAGAAATTCAGCCTGGTTGAATCCCTCGTCATCCAGAATCTGGTAATCCCCTACCTCCAGCCCAAGGGGCACGCTTTCAAATCTCTCATCCTGAAGCAGGGCCTCGGGAAGCTCGCCGCAGCTGTCTACTACGATCTTATAACTCATGATATACTCTCCTGTCCCATCGCTTCGGGCATCTTACTGTCAAAAGGTAGAATATCCCGATCTCACAGGTTTATTCATGAACAGCATCCACAGGGCATTCGCCGGCACTTCTGAAAAATACCTCCCGGCCCATTACACACGGAAATCAAATGCAGTTTCAAATATGAAGCGATGTGTTATTGTTTTCTATTCAACGTGGTTTTCGTTACTACATATACTAACACAATATTCACCGTCTGTAAAGTATATCATGGTTCATTTTTCATCTCTATAGATATTTAATCCTGAACCGGGCTTCTCCCTTTTGGTCCAGCTCCATCAAAGCATAGGAAGGTCTGCGCCCCTCCTGCCTGGGATAAGACAGACTGCCCGGATTCACGGCGATAATCCTGTTCTCCTCCCTGTCTATCACCGGCCTGTGGGTATGGCCGTAGAAAACGATATCCACCCCCCTGGCCACAGCCTCACGCTTCAGTGTCTCATTCCCCATAGACACATAATAATTATGACCATGGGTCACCCAGACCTTGTAGCATCCGATATCCAAAAGCAGTTCCCTGGGAAGTCCGGAAAAGAAGTCATTATTTCCCGGAACAATCCGTACAGGGCAACCGGCGCTTTCCGTCAAAATGTCCTCGCATCCCTCCACATCGCCGCAGTGAATCACCAGATCGGGCCTCTGCTGTTCCACCACTTTAAAATAATTGCCATTCTGCCTGTGGGTGTCACTTACGATCAATATCTTCATATTTTCTCAGCTCCTCTTTTATCAGCCGGAGCGCCTTTCCTCTGTGGCTCACCAGATTTTTTTCTTCCTCCGTAAGCTCTGCCGTTGATTTTCCCAGCTCAGGCACATAAAAAATGGGATCGTAGCCAAAGCCCCCTTCTCCTCTTTCCTCATAGCCGATACGGCCTTCAATAACCGCCCTGGCAGTCAGCTCCCTTCCGTCAGGCAGCACTGCCGCAATGGCACACACAAAACGGGCGGTACGCTTCCCATCAGGAACTCCATCCAGGCGTTTGATCAAATCGGCGTTCTTGATACGGTATGACGTATCCTCCCCCAGATACCTGGCAGAATAGACCCCAGGTTCTCCGCCCAAATAATCCACCTCCAGCCCCGAATCGTCAGCCATCACCAGATCCTCCCGGGCCTGCGCCGCAACGGCTCTCGCCTTGATCATGGCATTTTCTTCATAGGTTTCGCCGTTTTCCTCTATATCTATGGAAATTCCGGCCTCCTTCATGGAACAAACCTCCAGTCCCAGGTCCCCCAAAATCTCCCGGATCTCCCTCATCTTTCCCTGATTTCCTGTAGCGAACACAATTCTGTCCATCTTTTTCCTCCCTTTTCCGGGGCTATCCTCTCGTCAGCTTTGGAGGCTTGGGCCCAATAAACTGATAATAGTATGTTTTCATCATCCCATTGTACAGCTTCCGATTTTTATCCGCTTTCCGGCCTATATCCTGCTCCGCATTCTCATAGGCGGTAATCAGGTACATGCTCCAGGAGTCCAGATTCCTGTACCGTTCACCCAGCGTGCGGTACAACTCCGGCAGTTTTTCCTTTTCGGACAAGCGCTCCCCGTATGGAGGGTTTGTGATTATGAAACCGTACTTCTTCGGATGGCTCAGCTGTTCCACATCCCGCCTCTGGAAATGGATCAGCTTGTCCACACCCGCCAGTCTGGCATTTTCCCGGGCAATGCTCACCATCTGATCATCTATGTCATACCCCTGAATATCGGTCTCCACAGATAAGTTCACAGACTCTGCCGCCTCCTCCAGAGCCTCCGACCAATTTTTTTCACCAATAATATGAGACCATTTCCCCGCATTAAAGCTTCTTCCCGCTCCGGGAGCCATGCCCGCCGCCATCATGGCCGCCTCTATGGGAATGGTGCCACTGCCGCAAAAGGGATCCACCAAAATCCTTCCGGGCCGCCAGGGCGTCATTAATATCAGGGCTGCCGCCAGGTTTTCTGCGATAGGGGCCTTGGGTGTCAGCCTGCGGTATCCCCTTTTATGTAAAGATTCCCCCGTGGTGTCCAGTCCCACTGTTACCTGATCCTTCAGCAGGAATACCCTTATCGGAAAGCTTTCGCCGTCCTCCGGGAACCAGCTTATCCCCAGGCCTCCTTCATTCGTTCCACCATGGCCTTTTTCATGATGGACTGAATATCGGAAGGGCTGAACAGCTTGGACCTTACGCTGGCCGCCTTTGTCACCCAGAATTTCCCGTCAGCCGGTATATATTCCTCCCAGGGAAGCGCCCTGGTACCCTGAAACAGCTCTTCGAAGCTCTCCGCAGGAAAGCTCCCGATCTTAATTAAAATTCTCTCCGCCGTGCGCAAAAAAATATTGGCCCTGCACACCGCTTCTTCATCTCCCAAAAAGGTGATCCGCCCATCTGTTGATTCCGTGATATCATACCCCAGATCCACGATCTCCCTTTTCAGTACAGACTCCATGCCGAAATGACAGGGAGCAATCAATTCAAACTTACGCATATGTACCCGTTTCCCCGCTTCCACACCGCTTTAAAGCATATCATTACAAAACACGAATTAGTATACTATTTTTTTGATTATATGTAAATAGGGACACAAAAAGTGCCCCTATCACGGTTGCTGCCCTGTTATCGTTCACTTGCAGCAGTAATTCTGCCTTAGTAATTGTTGTTCTGATTTTTGCTGCTGTTCTGGCTCTGGTTCTTGTTCTGGTTCTTGCTGTTGTTCTGATTCTGGTTGTTGTTCTGGTTGTTGTTCTGATTCTGGCTGTTCTTGCAATTCTCAGAATTGTTGGCGTTATTGTACTTGTTGTCCATAACTTCCTCACATCCTGCCGCTTCCGCGGCTCATTGTCCGGAGGGAAATTCCTCCTTCTGTTTTTGGTTACATGGATAGTATGGCAAAACGCATAAAAAATATACAAAATTTTTTCTGGTACTTTGGTACTATTTCGGTATTGCTTTTTTAGGCAAAAGGTACTATACTCTTTATTGTAAACAGATAACCTTCATCGTTCTGTTTACGACCCCTTATAAAATATTTTATACTCCCCTCATTATGAGCCATCGGTCCCCTCCGATGGCTCATAAACTTATAGGCGGCTTATATACCGGCTATTCATTCTTTTATACGAAATATTCCCATCTGCGCGGCTGCAGCCCAACGGTTTGTCTGCATACAGACGTAAAGAGCGCGTAAGCGTGAGGGGTGCCAATGCAGGGGTCAATTCATCCAATCCCGAAAAAGCTTCACCAGAAACACAATCACCAAAATTGGGATCAGTACCGGAAGCAAAAATGAAATCACAGAAAATACAGCACTCAGTATCAACACTGCCACCAGCAGAAAAATAATCAGCCAGACCCATACCGGAATTCTGACAGCCGAGGGTCTTGCGCCTTCCCAACGGTTCCGAACAGCATCCTCCTGAAAAGAACCGCCCTCCTGCCGTTCTGAAAAGCGAGCATCCGCTCCCCCCTTCGTCTCAGCAATGGTTTTCGCCAGAAGCCTGGGATCTCCCAGAGATGCCATCACCTCTTCCTCACTCTTCCCACCGTGCATTTCTGTATCAATATAATCATCATAATATCTGATCGTATCCGACAGCACATGCTCCGCCACTCTCCCGTTCAATGCGGCCCGCAATCTGTCTATAAATTCCTGTTTCGTCATCACAGTCCTCTTTCTACCATTTTTTACAGGGACAACCGTTTCTTTCCACTGCCGCACGAAGCTCCACATAGCATCCGCAGCTTCTGCACATTGCCTCCAACAGCAAATCGCATTTTCTGCAGATGTCCAGCCGCTGCTGATACAGTTCCTCCGACGCCTTAATATCCGCATCCAGATTATCAATATATTCCCACAAATTTTTGTATGTCTCTTCCCTGTCAGCCAATTCTCTGGTGAGACATCTTCTGCAAAACCGGATACTATCCTTACCCTGATCCATAGCTTTCCCCGCCGATCCGGCATTCTTCAGGCCGGTTTCATAATACCGCATAGCTTCTTAATGCAGAAAACGGAAGTGCTCATCTCTTTGCACTTCCGTTTTTCTTTACGTGCGTTAGAGGATTCGAACCCCCGACCTTTTGGTCCGTAGCCAAACGCTCTATCCAGCTGAGCTAAACGCACATACACAACATTGCAAATATCCCTGCAACACTGTATATGCTAACTTATTTTGAACCAAAAGTCAAGCTTTTTTCATATTCTTTCAGAGTTTTTTTCATTAATCGGAATACAGGACTCCGGCGTTTCTCAATCCTCTCTTCAAAAACCGCATCTTATGACCCAGTTCATAAAAATTCGCAATTACAATAGCATTTTCCTAAAAAAAATCCCCCGACACTATTGTCATTCACAACATATAGTATTATAATAGGAAAAATGATACGAAATGTTGGCAGTAATAGATATGCTTCCGATTCGCCTTTTACAAAGGAGTTAATATACCGAATGAATTTGTCGGATTTGGCAAGAAATGCACATATGTTGACCGGCTCTCTGGCGCGCAGAGGTTATATGCGCTGGTGGCATTCCTTCTCGGGAATACAGCCCGAGACCGGAGAACAACGCACTTTTTTTGTGGAATTTTTCTGCATAAACCCAGGGCTGGGCTGCGATCAGCCCATTCTGGGACAGCATCCCTATTTCAAAAAAAGAGGGCTGCGGCCTTCCTATGTAATGATCAAGGCCGGTGTCTACCCGAATGCTCAGGGAAAAGGCGGAAAACAGCTCCATGCTTTTTATCCCGTCTCTTCTCTGAAGACCACTCAGAGCCCGCTTACCATGCAGGTGGAGGACTGCCTTTACAGCGAAAGCCGGCTGAGCGGATATATCGATGTGTCATGGCAGGAAGCCAGACACCGCTCTCTCATGACAAATGCCGGATCCATGGAATGGGACCTGGAAGTCAGCAAGATGGTCTCCTGCCATACGGGCCTGCTGGCAGGTCGATTTTTTCAGGCTCTTAACGCCCTGGACAGCTACTGGCACGGAGAGGGAATACGAAGCTTTTTCAAGGGGACCGTTACCCTGGACGGAACCGTCTATCAGGTTTCTCCTGACACCAGCTACGGCTATGCCGACAAGCATTGGGGCCGAAGCTTTAACCGCCCATGGGTGCAGCTGGCCTCCTGCAGGCTTACCAGCGAACGCACGGGAAAGGAGCTGCGAAGCTCCGTGCTGGCCGTGTCCGGATGCTGTCCCAGATTCCTGTTTATCCCGCTGCGGCATAAGCTGATGATCCAGCTTACCTATACGGGTGAAGATTATGAGTTCGGGATCCCCAGGCCGTTTCTGCTCTCCCGGTGCAAATGGGAAACAAAAGAGACAAACAAGCGTTATATCTGGCATATTACCGCAAGAAATCGCAATGCCGTAATCAAGATCTCCGGCAATTGCGTCAAAGAGCAGATGATGCCCCTGCTGTACGAAAATCCCGACGGCATAAAACCCCGGAATCCCCTTTTATCCGGGGGATGCGGCACAGGAACCGTACAGATTTTCCGACGGACTCCAGGGGGCAGAGAGCTGTTGGATACCCTTCATATGGAAAATATGCTGTGTGCCTATCGGGGCCAAAGAAGCGCTGATTAATTCAACGCTTTCTCAGGTCCTTCGGCTGATGTACAAGGATTTGCCCGACGCCCTCAAAAGCCCGCGAAAGGGGATTATTATGAACCCAGAAACATATTCCGTTCCCTGTATCTACGATATTCTATCCAAAAGCAATCCAAAAAGCCGCCTCCCGCTTATAGTCTCTGTGCCCGGGTCCAAAAGCATTACTAACCGGGCGCTGTTGCTGGCCACCCTGGCTGAGGGCCGGTCAGTGCTGGAGGGGGCTCTTTTTTCTGACGACTCCAGACACTTTTTGAAATGTATCCAGGATCTGGGCTTTGAGGCCTTCGCAGATGAGGAAAACCGCAGGATCACGGTAAACGGGCTGGGTGGTATTGTTCCTCGCAGGGAGGCACGCCAGTACGTGGGCAGCGCCGGAACTGCCGCCCGCTTTCTCACCGCCTATCTGGGTGTGTCAGAAGGCATCTATCACATGGATGCTTCGGAGCAGATGCGCAGACGGCCCATGGCCCCGCTGCTGGACTCTCTGGAGAAGCTTGGATGCCGGATCGAATACGACTCGGAAAACACCGGATATTTTCCCTTCACACTCCACAGCTGCGGCTTTGCTGCGGACAAAATCACCGTAAACATTGACAGCAGCAGCCAGTTTCTCAGCGCGTTGCTGATTGCCTCCTGCCTGTCGAAGCAGAATTTCACCACCTGTGTCAGCGGAAGCCACGGAATGGCCTACATTGATATGACTCTGCAAATGATGGAACAGTTCGGCGTAAAGGTTCAAAGGAAATCTCCCAATACCTTTCTCACAAAAGCCGGACAGCATTATCGGCCCCAGGATTACCGGATTGAACCGGATGTTTCGGCAGCCTGCTACTTTTACGCCTGCTGTCCTCTGCTGAATGTACCGGTTTTAGTGGAGCATGTTCATTACGATTCTCTTCAGGGAGATGTGAAATTTATAGATATATTAGAAAAAATGGGGTGCTGCGCCAAGGATACCGAAAGGGGCATTGTGCTGTCCCCCCCGGCAGAAGGACATTTCCAGGGCGTAACTGTAGATATGTCTGCCTGCTCAGACCAGGCTATTACTCTGGCGGCTCTTGCCCCATTCGCAGACAGCCCCACCACCATTACCGGAGTCAGCCACATTCGTTTTCAGGAAAGTGACCGGATTCGGGCCATTGTGGCAGAGCTGTCTAAAATGGGAATCCGCTGCGAAGAGCATTCATCAGGCATCACTGTTTATCCGGGACTCCCCGCCCCCTCCCTGGTGGAAACCTACAATGACCACCGCATGGCCATGGGCTTTTCCCTGACAGGGTTAAGGAGCAGGGGCATTGTCATTCATGACCCGGATTGCTGCCGCAAAACCTTCGAAAACTATTTTCAGGTTCTGGATCAAGTGATTACAACCCTCTGTCCCGCTTACCAGAGAGAATCCTGATCCTGAGGAGCGCCGGGTTTCTTCTTTAAAATCACCACCGCCATGGCCACTACTCCGGCAAACAAAAGAATTGCTCCGATGGCTGTCACAAATACCAGATCAATCTTCCCGAACGGCTCATCGCCGTCCTTTTTCTCGTCCTCATCCTGGGACCAGGAAAAAATAATATCGTCCTCTTCATCCTCTGATGGGCTCAGCCCAGGACTGCTCTCCGGTTCCTGCGACTCCTCCGGCCGGGGAGACGGGCTCTCTACAGAATCCGTCGGTTCCGGCTCACGGGAGGGCCCGGGCGTACGACCGGCGGACTGGGATGGCCTGGGTGTAGATGTGGCCTGAGGCGTGGGTGCAGGTGTAGGAGTCATCTGAGGCGCGGGCGGCTGGGGCGTGGGTGTGGCCTGCGGCACGGACGGCTGAGGTGTAGGAGTTACCTGAGGCGGCGTTGGCTGAGGCGTCTGCGTATTCCCCGGCGCAGGCGCAGGAGTCGGTGTAGGAGATGGTGCAGGTGTGGGCGTAGGCGTCGCCTGAGGCGTTCCCCCGCCAAGTCTTACCGTCCCCGGCATATCCACATCTTCCATCGTTCTCTGCTCTGCGCCGTACACATACTTGAGAGAGCCTTCCACCACGCTCACATCGGCGGCCACTGCATTTCCATTTCCGTCCAGGACACTGATTTGTCCCACTGCGAGAGAATCCTCCGAAGCCCCGAAAAGCGCTTCTGTTCCCGACACATAGATCTTTAATTCCTTTTGCTCCCTGTCATAACGAAATTCCAGTATCTTTGCACTGCTCTGATTAAAACTAAACTCCACCTTTTCTGCGCCTTCTGCCTCCACAAACAAGCTGAACGTCAGAGAAGAAATCCTTTCCTTGGCCGCATGCTCGGATACCACCGTTACTGCACCCTGTTCATCCAGGCGGAAGCCGTCGCCGGCCTCCGCCTGGACCTGCATGGGCAAAAGAAGCGCCAGAAAAAGCATGGCTCCAAACCATTTTAATAAGTTAACCCTCATGTTTCTCATTTTCCCTCATTTTTACTGGCCGCCCAGAGTAATCTGAGGCAGACCTTCCGGCACCTCCGCAAACAGGGAATCGCTCACCAGCCTCTGTCCCTGATTGGTCTGAGCATTGTCCACCCGGTACAGCTCTGCACGCACCATTTCAAGGGCCGTTAAATCCACCTGCTGCCCGGGCTCGATCCAATAGATCCAGGTGCCCTGGTACACATTTGGAATATCCCCCTCCACGGGAACATTCTGCAAAAGGATCTGCTGGGCCTTTAAGCTTCCGGCGGCATCCGTGCCTCCCACGATATTTCCCGCCTGATCATACAGAATCACCACATTGTAAGCGGAATTTCCCTTAAAGGTTCCGGTAAACACCACCGATCCCGCCGGGATCACGTCATCCGTACTCTGTCCATACTGGAATGCCTCTCCAAGCGTTCCAATCACAGGCTTATTGTCATCCGTATAATCGAATTCCACATTATCACCGGTAACGCCCAGCACATCCAGCTCTCCAATGGATACCTGCTTTCCGCCCGCAGCCTTCAGGATCAGCTTCAAAGCATCTGCCTCATAGGCGGTCACATAATCCCCCGCACTATTGAAGAAATGCACGGTACCGGAATCCGATGCTCCCTGTCCGAAGCTGCCCTCCGCCGCCTTAAACCAAACGCCGCCGGAACGTACCTGTACCTCATAGCTGTCTCCGGGGATACCTGCCACAGCAGTATATCTAAAGCCGGACACGGTGTAATTCCGATTGAATTCCACCACAATTTCCGCGTTATCATCTGCCGCCGCCGTATATACCGTAGCGGGATCATTGTCCAACAGCTTTATGGCCGGATCCTCCGGCGTGGGTTCACAGGGAAGCTCCTCCGTGCCCTGGCCCGGATTCTGAGCCACTGCCGTAAGTCCCGAAACGCCAACAGTCCAGAAGGACTTATCCAGGCTTCCGTCGTCCCCAATTTTAATAGGTGCTGTCTCCTTTATCTTCGAACGATTCAGGTACTGGTCGATCACCGTAATCTCATACCACACCACCCGGTTGTTCATATACAAATGATCGCTGAAGGTATTGCTGGTGGTAAATCCTGCGGGCTGTTTTTCCACCTTACCGCCGGAACGGGTGCATCTAACGATCTCGTATCCCAGCACCTCTTCCTGAGAAATGCCCTGAGCACTGAGCGTAAAATCAATCTGATTGGGGTTCTGGCTGTTTACCTGAGCCGTAACCGTTCCCACTGCCTCAACGTTCCCGTCGATACCCAGCACGCTTCCTGTGCCCTTCTCCAGAGTATAGACCCTGGAATCGTCACATACGTAATAGATCGCCCGCGTCTCCGGTTGAAACTGCGCCGCATACTTTTTGGTATCCTCGTTGGGAGTCATCCCCCAGCGTTCAAAAAATTCCAGAATATTTTTCTGGGCTGCTGCACAGGACAGGCGCATAAGATCCTGATCTCTGTCTCCGGAAAGTGTCAGCGCCACACCGCCCGGCGCAGGAGCCTTCTTGGTATCTCTCGCATAGGTATCTACCCTGGCAAAGAACAGGTTTGCCAGCTGCTCATTATAGTCCGCGTAGGTCTTGTAATTGTATCCGCTGTCGTATGCCAGATGAAGCTGCCAATACATGCCAAGCTGTGTAAACACATTGGAAGCCATTCCTTTGGCACCCGACGTTACCTTTTTGTATACTTCCTCATATTTAAAGCGCACGCTGTCATTGTTGTCCCTGGCCTGGGCCAGCACCGCAAAATAATTGTTGGTGATCTCGGCTATGGCATAAGCTCCCTGGTTGATGCAGTGTCCGATTTCGTGGGCAATACCCCATCCAAAATAGGAACCGCTCACCCACTTCCCATTACTGTCTGTCACAACCGATGAAGCTCCCGTCAACCGGGCAGACCCCCACTCAATTCCGATATGGTTGCCGGCAGCATACATAAACGCGCCGGAAAACATTCTCTGATACCGGATGTTCAAATGGCCCTTGGGAACCTGGTTCAGCGCTTCAGCCGCACTGTTGTTCAACCCCTTGTGCTGGTAGAACAGATACATCATATCCTCCATGGATTTCATGGCATTCAGAATCGTCTGCGCCTTCTGCTCCACGCTGCCGCTTCCCGCACCGGCCAGGAGCTGCTCCGCCGGCAGGGAAAGCATCATGGTATCCAGGAGAATATCGGAAGCCCCCAAAATACAGTTCTGGCTGTCATAAGCATAATTCACCTGGCTGTTCCCGCCATTCTCATGAACCTGACTGTGGGATGCCGCCATGCCGCTTACATGGGCCTCCAGCTCCTCCACATATTTTTTCGCTCTGGCCAGCCGCTCTGCATCGTCCGTCACCTGATACAGGTCGAGAGCAGGCACCTGCTGCCCGCCGCTGACTCTTACCGCATACTGGCCGTTCAGACCGTTGCCCTTATTCTGAATGTACAGGGCGCCGCCGGATTCCACTCCCGTGGTGCTTCCAATCTTGGGAACCGTGATCTTGTTAGGTCCCACCTTCAGCTGGGCAGCCACAGTGCTCACACCGCCGGACTCGGAATGATATTGAGTGGCAATCAGCTCCAAATCCGTGGCGTCTCCTGTCTTCTTCGTGCTGTGCCCCACGTAAACCATGATTTCTTCCTGAGCGGCAGCGGAAATCCCCAGAGGCTGCCAGGCATTCAGGCCGCCAAAGCCTCTCCCTGCATCATTGGTGGTGATTTCGTTGTGGATCCTTACCGAAGGGTTCAATCCAATATCATTCAGTATAGCCTCCGCCGTCTGCAGCTCCAGCTCCAGCAACTGACGGTCCGGATGGTATTCGCCGCTGACCGGATCAATGGTATTGATCTTCACCCGCAGGGCATCGATAACAGCCTGGGTCACATCATCCCTCAGCACCGTGTGAAGATCATCCGCATAGAGCCCCATGATCTCATCCATCAAAGTATCATAATAGTAGAAGTACACCTCGGAGATAGTGATGCTTCCTGCTGCCGAATAGCGCGCAAGGCCAAACTGGAACTTCTTGGCATTCACAGGCTCCGAAAGCTTCAGCACATAATAGAGCCGCCCATCCGAATCCCTTTTTTGCTGCAGAGAAAGGCCGGTAAGATTCGTCGCATTTCCGTTTTCATCCCAGTACCGGGCCTTTGCATAAGAGTACCCGCTATCCTGGCTGGTCAGATCATGGAAGGCAATGGTATCGATTTTACTCATACTTCGCATACTAAAATTAGGCATACTACCAGAAATTACGCCACTTTGGGC
>OFFL01001083.1_pt1 | contig 22807 bp, 19 predicted proteins | sample 1521391 | NCBI WGS metagenome assembly OFFL01 (sample SAMEA3504082, study PRJEB24116) | mouse gut metagenome | biome: mouse gut; feature: mouse-associated habitat; material: faeces | place: Denmark | collected 2011
GTCAAGTGACTGCTCTGCCCTTTCAATAAAGGAAAGTACGTCGCCCATACCGAGAATACGTGATGCCATACGTGACGGGTGGAAGGTTTCAAGATTATCGAGCTTTTCACCTGTACCGACAAATTTAATCGGCTTACCTGTAACAGCTCTTACAGACAGTGCAGCACCGCCTCGAGTATCACCGTCAAGCTTTGTTAAAATAACACCGTCAATACCGAGTGTTTCGTTAAAGCTTTTGGCAACATTAACTGCATCCTGACCTGTCATTGCATCAATTACCAACAAAATCTCATGAGGATGAACTGTGGAGCGAATGTTTGTAAGCTCCTCCATTAACTGCTCATCAATATGAAGTCTGCCGGCTGTATCCAGAAACACGTAATCATTACCGTGGTCCTTCGCATATTTAATTGCCTCATCAGCAATTTTAACAGGATTTTCAGTACCCATTTCAAAAACAGGCACACCAACCTGCTCACCCACAACCTGAAGCTGTTTAATAGCTGCAGGACGGTAAATATCGCAGGCTACAAGAAGAGGTCTGTGACCTTCTTTTTTTAGCTTAAGAGCAAGCTTTGCTGAGTGCGTTGTTTTACCGCTTCCCTGAAGACCGCACATCATAATGACAGTCGGAGGATGGTTGGCAATTGCAAGCCTTGACTCATTGCCGCCCATTAAATCGGTAAGCTCCTCGTTAACTATTTTAATTACCATCTGACCGGGAGTAAGCGACTCCATAACATCGGCACCGATAGCACGTTCTGTTACCTTAGCGGTAAATTCCTTTGATACTTTATAGTTAACATCTGCTTCAAGAAGTGCAAGGCGAACCTCTCGCATTGCTTCTTTAACATCTGACTCAGTTAATTTGCCCTTGGCACGTAATTTTTTAAATGAATTTTCTAAGCGTTCGCTTAAGCCTTCAAATGCCAAGTCATCAACTCCTAACCCTCTTTAAGAAAAGAGGCAAGTGTTTTTATTCGGGCAACACAGTCATTGACTTCCATTGAAAGGGAGTGATTCAGATTATATTCATTGATAATCTCAGCACACTCGACTATTTCGTCAATACCTTTTTTCATTTCATTAAAGCGGACGACGCCAAATTCCATAAGTGTATAAAGGATCGTCATTTTATATTTTCCATTAATAAGGGACAACGTATAGCTGAAACCAGTTGTTCCCAAACACTCATCTGATATACAGCGTTCACTCATTTTTCACTCTCCTTTAGGTAAGTATATAACCTATATGCAAGTATTGCACCTGAATGTGCGTACTTGCTTTGTGTGTTGCTATTGCTATAATTATAATATCGACAGCAGGGAAAGTCAATCCTGCGGAAAAATGGAGGATATTAATCATGAGCAAGAAAATTGTTGTTATTACTGGAAGTCCGCGCAAAAATGGGAACAGCTTTGCCATGACAGATGCGTTTATCAAAGCAGCCGAAGAGAAGGGGCATACAGTTACACGGTTTGATGCTGCAATGAAAAACGTGGGCGGGTGCCATGCGTGTGAAACTTGCTTTAAGACAGGAAAGGCATGTTCTTTTGATGATGATTTTAATGATGTTGCACCGGCGATAATGGAGGCGGATGCGGTTGTATTCACGATGCCTGTTTACTGGTATTCAATCCCCGCACAGGTGAAAGGAGTAATCGACAAGCTGTTTTCTTTCTGCGTTGCAGGAAAGGATGTGGCAGGGAAAGAGTGTGCTTTGGTTACCTGCTGTGAAGAAGATGATATGTCGGTCATGGATGGCGTCCGTATTCCTATCGAGAGATCGGCTGCACTGCTGAAATGGAAAATGGTGGGTGAGGTACTTGTTCCGGGTGTTCTGAATGCCGGAGATATCGAAAAAACCGATGGATGCAGTCAGGCGGCCGCATTGGCAGAAAAATTTTAAATGGAAATGGAGAAGTAGATATACAGGTAAAAAATGGTAGGGAAGCCAAAGCTCAAAGAAGCCTGCGAGCTGGGGAAAAAGATTCATTAAGAGAAAGCCGTCAAGAGCGCGAAGCACAAAGTTTGACCTTGACGGCTTTCTCTATATTTGTTGCCTGTTAAATACTCCAATCTCTGCTGATCATTTGCAGCTTTACCATATGCGGATAAATTTTGCCTGTGTTCATCAGTTTTTCCGGCTCTATTTTTGATATATCCATACCGCCGACAGTAATTTTTCCTTTGTTTATATTTCAAAACCGCGCGGCAAGGCGTGACACCGCAGCTTTGCCACCGCCGGACGGCCCGACTAAGGCGGTAACTTCTGCCAGAGGGCTGTATCACGGGATTTGTCGGAATCAATGGAGCAGGAAAAACGACAACTCTCCGAAGTATCCTGGGTTTTTGAAAAAAGTGATTCGACATAGGAGTATTTCTGAAAATTCATTAGAGAGGTGTTTATTATGGCAAGATTGCCGATAACCAATATAGAAACTATTTTAATGGCAGCAGGCTTTGTTATAAAGGAATGAGGAGAAAGAATGTATGTCGATTAGTATTACAGATTATTCATTGCATATAAAGAATGGCACTAAAATTGATAGAGAATATTTGAAATCTCGGGAAAGTCATAATGTAGGCACAAAAGTGTTTCAAAGGGATACCTTAGAGGTTTCTCAATTATCACAAAACAGAGAAGCGATTTTGGACAGGATGAGGCATACCATTGCAGATTCGGTTACATCATTCAGCAGCAGAGTGGCTGGAACATTAAAAGATGTCAGAGAAGAAAAAGGGCAGTATGGTTATTCCGATGTTGTGAATGCCTGCGGGCTGAATTATGCAAGGCTTTATTCCGAAATTGAGGAACGCTATGAAAATGGGAATGAGCAATATTATAAGGCAGATGGGACGCCGCTGACAAAGGAAGAGGAAATTGAATGGCTGGATATACAGTTTGAGCAGGAAGCGGCATGGCAGAAATCCTGTGCCAGGATAGCGGCTCAGAGACAGGTTTTTCTGGGGTTAATTCCCGAAATGCCTGCAAAAGAGCTGGAAGAATTGGAAGACGGCTTTTATCAGGCGAAGGACGCGTATATGAAGCTCCACCGGGAAAACAGACAGGTGGAGAGGCCTCTTGTCTTGCAAAATTATATGTTTGGCAATAGCCGGATGTATGAAATGCTTAACCGATTAGGAAATTTACAGGAGAGGGTGGAATAATGCAGGTTAATTCGTCCAACGGTTCATTGCAGAACAGATATTTTTCAGGAACAGGCAGTTTAGGCGGTATCCATCTGTCCGACTTTAATGATAGGTGCATGATCTATAATGAAGCATGAGGAAATGCCAAGAGAGGGATTCCGCAGGCAGGTGAAGATACGGCAAATGCGGAAAATATAGAAAGCAGCTTTGATGCCGGAGCATAACACTGGTCACAAATCCTGATTTATGGAGGAATAAAATATATGTCGTTTCAGATGATACATATGGAAATTGCATATAGACTATTAAAGCGCATCCCACAAATATCAAATACTGAAGAATTTATTCTTGGTTCTGTAGCGCCTGATTCTGTACATATGAATCCAGATTACAATGTTAGCATGAAAATAAAATCGCATATGTTTGAAGGCTGCGGAAAATGGAGCGATACGCAGGATTATCAACTATGGAAAAGAAATATTAGTTCTTTTTGTAAAATTGCTGTCATGAAAGGACATGCCTATAGAGATTTTGGTATTGGAATATGCGTTCATTGCCTGACAGATTATTGGAATGACAAAAAGATTTGGAGAAAACTTCAGGGTGAGAATATTCCGCCAATGAATATTGAAGAGTTTAAAAAGGCATATTATCCGGAGGCTAAAGGTATAGATTTGTGGCTTTATCAAAATAGTAAGAATACAAAATTAATTAGAAGGATGCTTTCAGAAGCTATTGCATTGAATGTAGAAGGAATTTTGAATAAGGAGGATATTGAGCGGCAAAGAAACCACTTGCTAAATACACAATATAATGTTGATAAGGTAGATATATCAACATATCATTACTTATCGGCAAATGATATTTTTGATTTTATAGAATTTACTGTGAATGATATTGCAAAAACAATATTGAGTTGGTTGAGAGAATACGATGCGGAAGGGTTATTGACATGACTCTGCGCCTGCCGCATAAATAGTATTGATGAAGGAAGAAGGAGATAAATGCTGGAGCTATGGACGTGCAGTGCGGCTTTGACGCGGAGGCATGAGAATACATAATCACCAATGATAAATAGATAACAAAGGATGCAGAGCCCCCTATTGACAGCAGGCTGAGGAGTCAGGAAAGGGGCCGAATGCCCGTGTGGGCAGACAGTAGAATGATATGGTGGAAAATATACTGAAAAAATTACAGGACCAGGAAAAATACTAAGAAGTAATGCAAGAAATGATATAAGAAGTGGAAGTAAGAGGCAGGTTGAGAAAATGAACTAAAGTAATGAATTGAGAAACGGAAAGGGAAAATGGAGGGAAAAAATGTTGGAATTCAGGTATGACACACAGCTGCTGATCGAGGGAGAGAATCTTGACGAGGACATAATCAGCGATTATTTCACAGAGCATTTTCAAGGGGACTGTCTGCTGGCGGTGGGAGATGAGGAGCTGATCAAGATCCACTTTCACACAAACGAGCCCTGGAAGGTGCTGGAATACTGTGCTTCACTGGGAGAGATCCATGATATCGTAGTGGAGGATATGGACAGACAGGCCAGAGGCTTAAAGGGATAGAGCAGGATCCCGGCTGTCAACCTTACACAAAGCACCGCTTCGCTAAAAACCGGAGCGGTGTTTTTGCTGTCCTATAATTTGTGATACAGCCTGTGGTGAATCTGGAAAATAATTCAGGTAAGAGAATTCGAGGGTTCGGTGGTTTAATAAGTGAAAAGGCTGAACCTTTTGACAGATCCGGTGGTTTGTACAGGCCGAAACCGGAGAAAGGAGAGAAAATGGATAACGGTGCAAGTAGCTACCGCCGTTTCCTGGACGGTGATGACAGTGGAATTGTTGAGATCATCAGAGACTACAAGGATGGTCTAATTCTCTTCCTGAACAGATATGTCAATAACCTGCACGTTGCGGAAGAGCTGGCAGAGGATACATTTTTCAGAATCGTTACCAGACGACCCGGGTTTGCGGAAGCGTACTCTTTTAAAACCTGGCTCTATACCATAGGAAGGAATCTGGCGGTTAATTATCTGAAACGCGAAAAAAGAAATATGGGTTCTCCCAAGAATATGGAAGAGCTGGCAGGGGAGGAAGAGGCGCTGGAGCTGGCATATCTTCGCCAGGAGCAGAGAATTGTGATACATAGGGCGCTTTCAAGGATCGCCCCTGACTATGGAAAGGTGTTATTTTTGAAGTTTTTTGAGAATTTCAGCAACGAACAGATAGCCAGGGTGATGAAAAAAAGTAAGCGGCAGATTGAAAATCTGATCTATCAGGCCAAGCGGTCATTGAAAGCGGAGCTGGAAAAGGAGGGATTCCTGTATGAAGGATTATAGAGAAATGTCCGAAAGCGTACTGGAGCGCAGAGACAGGTATAGGATTCGGAAGAGAAGGCGGATAAAGGGGATAATGTCCGGTGCGGTCTGTTTTTGTGCGGCAGCTCTGCTGGGAGCAGGCCTATGGGCCCAGGGAGCAGGGGGCAGTGACGGCGGCAGGGGAGAATTGGGCAATGCCCGGGAGGAGCAAAAGGAAAGCCGGCTGGCCACAGTGGAGGATCTGTCAGAGGATACGGAGAAAAGAAACCAGAAGCCGGATGAAGCTGATGCGGAAAGCCGTGAGCCGGGCAGGGACGACGGGGACACCTGGGAAAAGAACGGGAGCACCGGGGAAAAGAGCGAGGCCGGAGACCGGAATTCGTCCGAGCTGAGTCAGGGAACAGTCGTCGACAGGCCCGCGGCGGAAAATCCGGGAAGTACAGGAGCTCTGGAAGCCTATGAGGCGGTCTGGGGCGGCAGCTATACGGATGAAGCGGGCCGGCTGGTCATTTTGCTGACGGAGGATACGGCGGAAAATAGAGAAAAGGTTTTTCAGCTGAACCCTGCTTTGAAGGAGAATAACACTATTTTCAAGTCTGCCGATTATTCCCTTCGTTATCTGACTGACCTGATGGAAAAAATCAGCCAGGCCATGGTCCAAAAGGAATTCCCCAATGTGACCTCCGCAGCGCTGCGGGAGGACAGGAACCGGATCGTGGTAACCATGCTGGGAGAGGATATGGAGAGCGAAGCCAGACTTCTGGCGCTGGATAGCGTGGGGGGCGCCATTGAAATAGATCGCCTGTCCGATGCTCAGGAGAAGATTAGAAATTATGTGGAGGAGCTGTCGTCTGAGCCGTAGACTATAAGACCGCAGATCACAAAAGCAAAAACTACAACAATATAAATATAGGAATACAGGTTATCGGGATAGCAGACCGCAGGAAGGCATGACATAGTGCTTGTCGTCTTACGGTCTGCTTTTAGTGCTGGCCGGTTTTTGCAGGGCATTCGGAGGGTATAAAATTCGTGAAAAAAAGGGAGTGTGGGATTTTGACCTTGAAAAGGGAGTGTCGTTAGGATAACTTGGGAATAACGAATGTGTTTCATTTGTGCAATGGAGACAAAACTGTGGGAAATATATCCGAAATCCCAAGAAAAAGGAACTGGGGAGGCAAGGAGAGGAATGATGGATAATAGTATGAACAGTACGAGCACATTATATGGATATCCCATACCGGAGGGAGTGCCGGTGCTGAAGGATTTCCGGGTAAGGGTCCGCATACCAAATCAGGAGTGGGTGGAATTGGGAACCTACCGGGCGAAGATCGATATGCATGATGTAAGGGAGGCCTCCGTGGCGTATTTTGATTTCTGCGGACAGGTGGAGTGCGAGGTTACGGCGCTGCGGGAGTCTGTCCGCTCCGTGGAGATCCGCCCTCGTTCATCATCGGTGGATTTTACCAGAGAGGGGGATGTGATCCGTTTTTTCCTGGATCGTCCAGCCATGCTTTCCGTTGAGATTAACGGGGACCGGTTCCACAATCTGCATCTGTTTGCGGAAAATCCGCTGAAGGCGGAGAAGGAAGATAAGAATGGTGAGCAAAATGGAGATCAAAATGAGGTCTGCAGCTGCGAGGGGGGCGGGCAGAATTCGGGTATCATTGTGGTTGAACCCGGAGAAAATGAGCTGGATCTGGAAAGTATTCTGGAGAAAGCCGCCCGGACCGGGGGCAGGAGAGTGGTGCGTCTGCAGCCCGGGCTTCATCGGCTGAAGGAAAACCGCTGTTCTCTTCCGTCCGATGCCACGGTGATCATTTGCGGCGGCGCGGTTGTCATGGGAAGCTTTTTGGTCTATAATAAAAATAATATCACTATAACGGGAAGAGGAATGATCTACCTGGGACATGTGAAAAAGGAAACCTATCTGAGAGGTGCGGATATCAGCAGCTCGGAAAACATTGTGCTGGAGGGCGTTACCATCATGAATCCGGCGCATTACAGTGTTCATCTGGGCAATTCCCGGAATGTGCAGATCAGGAATATCAAGGCCTTCAGCTGTGAGGGCTGGTCAGACGGCATCGATATGATGGCCTGCCAGAATATTTTGATCGAAAATGTTTTTCTGCGCAATTCAGATGATTGTATCGCCATATACGGGGGGCGCTTTAAGTACCCGGGAAATACCCGAAATGTGACGGTGCGGGGGGCTGTCCTGTGGGCGGATGTAGCCCATCCTACCATGATCGGAGTTCACGGGGATGCGGACAAGGGCGGCAGCATCATAGAAAATATCAGCTTTGAGGAGATTGATATTCTGGAGCATCATGAGCCCCAGGATGACTATCTGGGCTGTATGACCATCAACGCGGGAGACGATAATACCGTGCGAAACATAAGCTACAGGAATATTCGGGTGGAACAGTTTGAGAGAGGAAAGCTTCTGGATATTCAGGTGAAGTGGAATAAAAAATACAACGATGTGCCGGGGAAGCAGATCGAAAACATAATGTTTGAGAACGTTGATTACAGTGGAAGCGGAGAGCATACCTCCGAGATTCGGGGACTGGATGAAGACAGGAGGGTGAAGGGTGTGCGCATCCGGAATCTGACGGTCCGGGGAGTGCATGTGCAAAAGCCGGAGGACGGGAATCTTCACATAGGAGAATATGCAGATGATATTACATTTGAATAGAGAGGTACAGTGACTTGGACGAGCGGGAAGAAAGGGCCACGGGGTCGAAAATAAAAAGTCTTTTTCGCATGATCCTGGCAATGTGCCTTTTGGGGGATATCATGGTCCTGGGAATATGTCTGGGACTGTATCCCCTGCTGGGAGGATGGGGCAGCTGGATGCTGGGACTTGTGCTGTACGGAGCGCTGGTTCTGGGAATGGCGGCTTTCATGCATCGTTTCATGAATAAAATAAAGGACGTGAGGGTAAGGAAGCAGCCGGAGCAATCAGAGCCTCCAGAGCAGTCCAGACAGCCGGAGAGGCCGGAAGAGGTCAGGGGAAAGCTTCGTGTCATGTCCGTAAACGCTGGGCAGCATATCCTGATGCAGCTTTTGCAGAGGGATATGGCCGCGGGGGAGGAGATGGAACCGCTCCTGAAGCAGTCGGGGATCTGCTTTCCGTATCGCTATTACTGCGTTGCAGTGCTGAAAATCGACGATTACGGTTTGATCAGCGAGGACTATTCTGATCAGGATATCGGACTTTTTAAATTTTCCATGAGAAATATTACGAAAGAGCTGTTGGGGGAGCGCATGAACATGAAGGCCTGCCATACAGGAAATAGTATGGATTATATGACCTTTATTCTGAACCTTGAAAAGCTTCCCTCTCCGGGAGAGCTGGCGGGAATATTCGGTGAAGCGATCCGGCATGAGGCGGATTATTTCGGGATCGGGTTCAGCGCCGGGATCGGTACGGCGGCAGAGGGGCTCTGCTCTGCCAGTGAGAGCTACAACAACGCGCTGGATGCGGTGGAATACAGGCTGTTTTACGGGAAGCAGTCGGTGACGGAGTATGAGAGTATTCGTCAGCAGGAAACGGTGCATATGGACTATCCCTACGATATGGAGCAGGAGATTCTGCGCCAGGCTATTCGGTTTCACAACAGGGTAAAGACCATGGAACGCCTGGATAAGTTTGCAGAGCGGATGAGACATATTTCCGCAGAGGACGCAAACCTTTATATCCATCAGCTGGGTGTGGCGGTGAACCGTGCTCTGCGCCAGACGGAAGGAATCTCGGTGAACCATCTTTACAGTATGCGTGAGTTTTCTCATTTCATGGATGCCCTGACCACCCTTAAAGAGAAACAGCAGCAGATCAGAGCTACGCTGGACGAGCTTTTTCAGATGGCGGCGGAGGGGGCTGACCGCAAGAAGCAGGGAATCGTTCAGAGAGTGGAGGACTATATCATACAGAATTACCAGAATCCGGACATTACGGTGGAGGACATAGCCATGTCGGCGGGACTTTCATCAAATTATCTTCGCCGGATATTTCGAGACCAGTGCGGGTATTCTCCCATGGACTATCTGGTCAATTACCGGATTGAGATGGCGAAGGAGCTGTTCAGGGATACTTCTTATACGGCCAAGGAGGTGGCAGAGAAGGTGGGGTATGCAAATGCCAAGTATTTTTACAGCCTCTTTAAGAAGCAGACCGGGCAGTCCACTTATGAGTATAAGCAATCTTTGGAGCAGGAGAATAAAAACGAAAGCTGAAGTAAGAGAATAAGAACGAAAGCTTGCCAAAAAAGGAGACAGTCTGTAGAAATGCGGACTGTCTCCTTTTTTTGACATCTGTTCTGTGCGGCGGGTCGAAAACTGCTCCCGAATGTCTGCGAAGGGGTATAAAATTCGGAACTAAAAGGTTCAAAATTCGGAACTAAACGCGTAAAACATGCATAAATTGTGGGTTTATCTTCGAAGGTGGAATTTTGGGCTTGTGAGGAAAGGAAAAGACTGACAAAATGAAACAGGAAGAAATAATGAGGATTCCGGGAGAGAAGGGAAAGGTGATCAGGGTGATTAGGATGAAACGAAAGCGATGGAGAACAGCCGCCATGCTTGGTGCGCTGATGCTGATAACGGGGATTGTCCCGCCCAGGCTGGAGGTTTTTGCCGGGGAAAGCCAGGATTCGTCTCAGGAGACGGAGACAGATACCGGCGGCTCATCCCAGGGAGCCAAAACAATCTATTCTTCCTATGATACGGAAGTGGAGGTTTCCCAGGACGGGCTGTATGAGATTACGGTGGAATATATCCAGCCGGAATACAACACCCGGGACTTGATCATCGATGTAGAGATAAACGGCAGTCTGCCCTTTCCGGAGGCGGAGGGGATCACCCTTCCCCGGATCTATCAAAACGACGGGGGAATCCGCAGTGACGCCAATGGCAACGAGATCGCACCCCGGCAGGTGATGGTGCTTGAGCCGGTTACCCATACCTTAATGAATACCTCGGGATTTTATGAGGGCAGCTATCAGTTTCCTTTAAAGAAGGGAAAGAATGACATACATATCGACTGCACCAACACGGACGTGGAAATTCTGGGGGTCAGCGTTTCCCCCTGCACAGAGATTCCTTCCTATGAAGAATATCTGGAGGCGCATCCGGGGGAGGACACCAAAGGCCGTTATATTGTGATCCAGGCGGAGGATGCAGAGGAAAAGACCACCTCCATGCTGTATCCCACCTACGACAGAAAGAGCGCGGCCACCCAGAGTGCGGACGGAAAGCTGAACAGCCCTTCCACCATCCGGATCAATACGGCGGGAGGAGAGATGTGGAAGCAGACCGGCCAGTGGATGAGCTGGGAGGTGGAGGTGGAAGAGAGCGGCTACTATAACATCGGATTCAAATACAGGCAGAGCTACAAGGACGGGCTGTTCACCAGCAGAAAGGTGTACATAGACGGGGAGGTTCCTTTTGAGGCCATGAGCGGCATACGGTTTGTATATGACGCGGAGTGGCAGACCATGACCCTGGCGGATGAGGCGGGGGAGGAATACCGTCTGTGGCTGGAGCAGGGTATCCATACCATAAAAATGGAGGTTACCATGGGAGTCTTTGCGGAGTCCCTGAAGAATATCAACAGCTGCGTGCAGACCCTCAACGACCTGTATCTGCAGATCGTGATGATCACCGGAGCCAAACCGGATAACTACACGGATTACTTTCTGGCGGACCGGGTGGAGAACCTTACGGGGATACTTCAGGAGAGCCGGGAGATTCTGGTGAAGGAGCTTGATTACATTACCTCCATCACGGGAGGAAAGGGCTCGGCCACCTCAGCCATAGACACCATCCAGATCCAGCTGGGAGTATTTTTGAAGGATCCCGAGGAGATCTCCAAAAGGCTGGGAAGCATGAAGAACAATATCAGCGCCTTGGGCACCTGGGTGGTGGATATGCAGGACCAGGCGCTGCAGCTGGATTACATTTATTTGAAGTCCCCGGATGTGGAGACCCCGGAGGCGGATGTGGGATTTTTCCAGGGTCTGGGATATCAGCTTGCCAGATTTTTCACTTCCTTTGCAGATAAAAACCAGCAGGTGGGCGCCTCTGAGGGAGAGAACAGGACCATCACCGTGTGGCTGAATTCCACCATCAACGCCAATGCCAACGGAACCAGCGCCGGGCGTGACCAGGCCCAGGTGCTGAAGGATATGATCGACGAGCTGTTTACCCCGGAGACGGGGATATCCGTGGAGCTGATGCTGGTGCAGGGCTCCCTGATCGAGGCGACGCTTGCGGGAACAGGGCCGGATGTGGCGCTGTTTACGGCGGAGGACCAGCCTGTGAACTTTGCCATCCGGGGAGCGCTCCAGGACCTGTCCGTGTTTGAGGACTGGGAAGAGGTAAAGAGCCGGTTTTACGATTCGGCCATGGCGCCCTTTGAATATGAAGGCGGGTGGTACGCGGTGCCGGAGACGCAGCTGTTCAACATGCTGTTTTACCGGACGGACGTGTTTGCGGAGCTTGGAATCGAACCGCCAAACACCTGGGAGGAATTCTACACCATCCTGCCGGTGATCCAGAGAAACAACCTGCAGGTGACTACCCAGGATCTGTTTGCCACGCTGCTGTTCCAGAACGGAGGAGAGTATTACAACGAGGAGCATACGGCGGCGCTGCTGGATTCTCCGGAGGCGGTGGACGCCATGCAGACCTACACGGATCTGTACACCCAGTATGGGTTTGAGGTTAAGACGGACTTTTACTCCCGTTTCCGTTCGGGAGAGGTGGTCATGTCCATACAGCCCTACAACATGTACAACCAGCTGGTGGCGGCAGCCCCCGAGATCAACGGACGCTGGGACATGGTGCCCATTCCGGGAACGGTGCAGGAGGACGGCCACATTGACCGGTCAGCCAGTTCCACCCTGACTGCCACCATCATGCTTTCCTCTGCAGAGGACAAGGAGGCTGCATGGAGGTTTATCGAGTGGTGGTCCAGGGATGACGTAAAGGCCCGGTACGGCACCCAGATTGAGGCGCTGCTCGGAGGCTCCGCCAGATTTACGCCGGCCAATATCGGGACATTGGAGAGCTTGCCCTGGCCGGAGGCCCAGTATGCCAATCTGCGGGACGCCATGGCGGCCCTGAAGGGAATTCCCCAGATTCCGGGAAGCTATTATACGTCCAGAGCCGTCACCAATGCATTCCGGAGCGTGGTGTATAATGCGGAGCCTGTGAGGCGGGTTCTGATGCTGCAGAATGACATGATCGATTATGAGATCACCCGCAAGAGGGCGGAATTCGGCCTGGACGGAGGGGGAGAGAAAAAATGAGCGAATCGATGAAAAAGAGGCTGGAGTGGGCCTTCAGGGTGTTTTTTCCCAGGCGCGTAAAAAGCGGGCTTTCCCTGTGGCAGAGAATCAAGATGAACAGGATCAGCTATCTGATGATGGCGCCCTATTTTGTCCTGTTCACGATCTTTACCATCATACCGGTGGCGGCATCGCTGGTGCTGGGCTTTACCTATTTTAACATGCTGGAGGCGCCTGTGTTTACCGGGCTGTCCAACTATGTATCCATCTTTTTGAATGACGAGATATTTCAGCTGGCCATTAAGAACACCATTATCTTTGCGCTGCTGACCGGCCCTGTGAGCTATGTGCTCTGCTTTATCCTGGCCTGGTTTATCAATGACCTGCCCAGGCACCTCCGGACCTTTATGACACTGGTTTTCTATGCGCCGTCGCTTTCGGGAAACCTGTATCTGATCTGGCAGTTCATCTTCTCCGACGACCAGTACGGGCTGGTGAACTCCTTCCTGATGACGTTTATGGACCTGGGGATCATCAAGGATCCCATCAAATGGTTTACGGATGAGAAATACATTATGGCGGCGCTGATCGTTGTCCAGCTGTGGCTGAGCCTTGGGGCAGGGTTCCTGGCCCTGGGAGCGGGCTTTAAGACGGCGGATTCCAGCCTTTATGAGGCGGGGGCCATCGACGGGATCAAGAACCGTTTCCAGGAGCTGGTGTACATAACGATCCCTTCCATGAAGCGGCAGATGCTGTTTGCGGCGGTGATGCAGATATCTTCCTCCTTTGCGGTGGGAAATATATCGGTGCAGCTGTGCGGCTTCCCCAGCACCAACTATGCGGGGCATACCATCATGACCCACATCCACGATTACGGAACGGTGCGCTATGACATGGGCTACGCCTGTGCGCTGTCCACGCTGCTTCTGCTGATCATGCTGATCATGAACAAGGTCATTACCACCGTGCTGGTGGAAAAGGATTAGGAGGGCAGGAGATGTCGGTAAAGATGCACAGGATCAAAAAGACAAAAAGAGTGAACCGTTCCACCGGAGGAAATATTCTGGTGTTTATCATGCTGGTGGTGCTGGGAGGCTTTATGCTGCTGCCGGTGCTGTACACGGTGGTGCAGGCCTTTAAGCCTATGGAAGAGCTGTTTATCTTCCCGCCCCGGTTTACGGTGCAGAACCCCACCCTGAAAAATTTCAAGCTCATCGGACAGCTGGTGGATAACCTGTGGGTGCCCTTTTCCAGATATACCTTTAACAGTGTGTTTGTGAGCGCGGCGGGAACGGCAGGCAATGTGGTCATCGCGTCCATGGCGGCGTATCCCCTGGCAAAGAATGATTTTCCGGGAAAAAAGTTTCTGTTTAAGATCGTAACAGTGGCGCTTTTGTTTTCCGGCGGCGTGCTGGGCCTGGCCCAGTACATCATTATGGCGAAGCTTCATATGATCAACACCTACTGGGCGCTGATTCTGCCCTCGGTGGCCACGCCCATGGGGCTGTTTCTGATGAAGCAGTTCATGGAAGGAATCAGCACCTCCCTGCTGGAGGCCGCCCGGATCGACGGCATGAACGAGTTCCAGATCTACTGGAGCATCGTTATGCCGAACGTGAAGCCGGCCTGGCTGACTATGATCATCTTTGCCTTCCAGGGCATGTGGAGCATGACCGGCGGCAACTTTATCTATAAGGAGGAGCTGAAGATGCTTCCCACGGCCCTGGCCCAGATCCAGTCCGGCGGAATCGCCCGGGCGGGAGTGGCAGCGGCGGCAAACCTGTTAATGTTCATTCCTCCTGTGATCATGTTTCTGGTAACCCAGAGCAGCATCATGGAGACAATGGCCCATGCCGGGATCAAGGAGTAAGGGGGATAAACGTGGAACATTTTTCAAAAATATTTTTAAGCAGGAAGAAAGCGAAACGCCTGATCCGCATGACAGCGGCATCCCTGGCGGTGCTGCTGGCGGCGCTGTTTCCATCCGGATCCGGAACGGTCCGGGCGGATTACCGGTATGATTCCTTCGGCAATGCCATTCCTTCCCAGTATTCCTATGTGGCGGAGGCGGATTACAACGGCCTCCAGCTGGGAGTGGGAGCCTTCAATTCACCCACGGACCTGTATGTGAGCAATGATAACCTGATTTATATCGTGGATGCAGGAAATGACAGGATCGTGATTCTGGATGAGGAGTATCAGGTACGGAAGGTGGTCGAAGCGTTTTCCATGGAGGGAGAGGCCGTGAGCATCAAGGGCGTCACAGGGATCTTTGTGCACACGGACGGCCTGCTGTATCTGGCGGACAAGGCGGAAGGAAGGATCCTGGTTTCGGATCAGGACGGAAACATTGTGCGCTGCATCACCAGACCTGATTCTGCGCTGCTGCAGGAGAGCTCCACCACCACCTTTCTTCCCAGAAAGGTTCTGGTGGACAGCCGGGATATCATTTACATGCTGTCGGAGAACTCCACCCAGGGAGCCTATATGATCGACCCCCAGGGAGATTTTCTGGGGTTTTACGGAAGAAATGAGGTGCAGCTGACCTTCCGCAGGCTCTACGAGCTGGCCATGAGGCGGTTTGCCAGCGAGGAACAGCGTTCTAAAATGCAGAATTTCATACCGGTGGAGTTTGCCAACTTTGACATCGACCAGAAGGGCTTCATTTATACGGTGACTGCCTACAGCGAAAGTCCCATGAACGACGAGATGGTTAAAAAGCTGAATCCTCTGGGCAATAACATTTACACAGGGGAATGGCTTACCTGGGGAGATATGCCGGAGATGCTGGGAGAGAAGTATATTTACCATACCGCCTACACGGATATCGCAGTGGATGAGGACGGCTTTGCCTTTGCCCTGGACGCTTACTCAGGCAGGATTTTCTGGTATGACGATGTGGGCTGCCAGCAGGCTGTTTTCGGAGGCAGCGGGGCCTATCTGGGCGCTTTTACCACTCCTGCGGCCATCGATACCCTGAACGGAAATGTGCTGGTGCTGGACAGCGCCAAGAATAATATCACCGTATTTGAACCTACCTATTTCGGAGGACTGGTAAAGGAAGCATTTCTGATGTTTAATAAAGGCTTATATGCAGAGAGCCGGGAGCTGTTTGAAGAGATCGTCAGGATGGATGCCAACTATGACTGGGCCTATGCAGGGCTGGGGAGGGCATACTACGAGGAAGGCCAGTGGGAGAAGGCCAAGGAATGCTTTGAGAGAAGCGGCGTGGCCACGGGATATTACTCGGAGGTGAAGGAGGATCTGCGGAACCGGAGCCTGAAGGAGAATTTTACCGGCATCTTTTTCGGGATTATCATCGGATGCTTTGTTCTGATCATAGCAGGAAAGCTGCTTTCCGCCTGGCTGGCGGAGCGGCGCAGAAGAGTGCAGGTTTGAAGGAAGACAGTTTTCAAATGTTGAACGGCAGGCGTGCCAAAGCACGCGCGGGGGTGTGAGAATATGAGACGGCCGGGTTATTACAGCCTGATGAGTAAATATCTGTATCCTTTTTATATCCTGATCCATCCGGCGGACGGATTCCGGGAAATGAAGGTGAATAACAAATTTTCCATGAGATTTGCCAACGGGGTCCTGGCGCTGTGGGTGCTTCTGGGGATCCTGGACTGGGGCTATGTGGATTTTGACTTCAAGACTACCGCAAGACAGCTGGACGGAAATGTCAATATCTTTCAGGTCCTGCTGACCAGCGTGCTGATCTTTGCCATCAGCGTGGTGTCCAACTGGTGCTTCTGCACGCTGATGGACGGCAAGGGAAGGATGAAGGAGATCTGGGTGGCGGGAGCCTACGCCATGATGCCCTATGTGGCGCTGGGAATCCTGCGGGTGGGGCTGACCCATGTCATGGTATCGGGTGAGGCGGTGTATCTTGCCTATTTAAATGTGATCGGGATACTGTGGAGCGCCCTGCTGGTGTTTATCGGTTTGATGTCCATCCACGATTACAGCGGACCAAAGACGCTGATGTCCATCTTTCTGACGTTATGCGGCGTGCTGATTATAGCGTTTCTGGTGGTGCTGGTGTCAGGGCTGGCCACACAGATCTATTCCTTTTTTGCCACCATTTATTTTGAGTTGAAGCTGCGGTATCTATAGGCGGCCAGGAGGGCATATGAAAAAACTTTTTGTTACAGGACTTTTGACAGCGGGCCTCCTTTTTGCCGGGGGAGCTGTGCTGAGGGCCGGGGCGGAGGAAGCCCGGGGGACGGACGCTGCTCCTGCTTCAGAGGAGCGTCCTCTTCCGGAGCAGCAGATCGGAGACAGCTGGAAAAAGGCTGCCGGAGAGGCGGCGGACAGGGGCTATTCCTGGCTTGCCATGGAAAACGAAAGACTGGCTTTCTATGTCAATGAGGGCGGAAACATCGGAGTCTATGACAAAGCCGGCAGGGTCTGGTTTACCTCCATACCCACCGAGGAGGAAAGGGAGGCCGATGAGACTGCCAAAGCAATAAACAAGGTAAACCTGGGCAGTGATTACCAGCTGGTGTTTGTGGATCAGAACGGAGCCGTGTCCGTGAAAAACACGCTGGCCGGAGCCGTGAACGACGGCAATGTGCGTCTGGTGGACACGGGAGAGGGCATGAAGGTCTGGTATTACATCGAGGATACCGATGTGAGCTTTTCCGTGCTGTATGAGCTCACCGATGACGGATTTACGGTGACGGTTCCCTTCGAGGACTTTAAAGAGCACATCCAGGAGGGAAGAACGGCTGCGGACCGGGGGACGGTATCCTACTGGGGCATCCGGGACATCAGCATTCTGCCATATTTCGGGGCGGCGGGCCCTGAGGATGAGGGCTATATGCTGATACCGGACGGCAGCGGGGCGCTGATCGAATTCAACAACCAGAAATCCTCCTACGGGGCGTACAGCCAGGATGTGTACGGCAGGGATCCGGTGCTGGTGCTGGAAAGAAGCCTGAGGACGGCAAAGAATGTGCTGATGCCGGTGTACGGAGCATCCTTCGGGGACCACGGCTTCCTGGCTGTGGCGGAGAAGGGGGGAGCCAGCGCGTCGGTGAACGCCATGGGCGCCGGAACCCTGACCTCCTACAACAACGTGTACATGACCTTCCGCTACCGCCAGACCATGTCCGCTACTCGTTCCGTGGCCAACAGCTACGGAGGAAACGGCATCTTAGGGAGCACCGTAGTGGTGGATAACGGGTATTCGGGAGAAGCTTACAGCCTCCGGTATTATCTGCTGGAGGAAGATAAGGCGGATTATGTGGGAATGGCGCAAACCTACCGGGAATATCTGATATCCCAGGGGATGGAGAAGAAAGAAGCGGCCTCGGAGGCTTCCCTGTATCTGACCCTGTACGGAGGCATTGAGGATACGGAATATTTCCTGGGAGTGCCCTATAAATCGGTGGAGAAGCTGACCTCCTATGAGGAGACCCGGCAGATTCTGTCAGAATTGAAGGCAGGGGGCGTGGATAAGCTTACGGTACGTTACAGCGGCTGGCAGAAGGACGGTCTGGAGGCTTCCATTCCTACGAAGGTGAGGTTTGAGAAGGTTCTTGGAGGGAAACACGCATATGAGGAGCTGATGGAGTACGCTGCCCGGGAGGGCATCCGGGTATTCCCGGAGGTGGATTTTTTGAACTTCTATGAAAGCGGCGCCTACTCCGTGAACAGTGATGCCATACAGGCGGCAACCCATGATCCGGCCTGGCAGTATACATATGATCTGAATACAGGAAACAAGAATACGGAGAACCGCTGGAGAATGCTGACGCCTAAAAAAAGCAGGGAAGCCTTCACCAGGTTCATGGAGCAGAAAGACAAACTGAACACGGAGAATTTTTGTCTGGGCGCCCTGGGATCCACCCTGTATTCCGACTTTACCGCAAGGAGCAATGCCATTCACAGGGACGATACCCTGGAGCTGTGGTCCGGAATGGTGAAGGAAGCGTCGGAAGCCTTTGAGGGAGTCATGGTGGACACCGGAAATATTTACGCAGCCATGTATGCGGATTATGTGGCAAATGTGACCTCGGATTCCACCGGGTATAACCTGGCGGATGAAACCGTGCCCTTCTGGCAGATCGTGCTTCACGGATATGTATCCTATGGGACGGAACCCATCAACCTGTCCCCGGATCCGGAAAAAGCGCTGTTAAAGGCCCTGGAGACGGGCAGCAATCCCGGCTTTTCCCTGATATACGGGGATGCCATAGAACTGGTGGATACCCGGTATAAATTCCTTTATAATGCAGGCTGGCAGGGATGGAAGGAGAGCATACAGGAGTATTACGGGGAAGTGGAGCCGGTGCTGAATGCAGTGGCAGGATATGAGATCACCGGACATGAAAGGATCGCCGACAATGCCTATCGGACAGATTTTGGAGAGGCCGGCTCGGTGTATGTGAACTATGGAAAGAAGGATGTGGCGGCGGACGGCGTTACCATAGCCGCCGGCGGCTGGGTATATCAGGAAGGGGGAAGATAGGATATGGCAGGCAGACGCAGAAAAAATAAAATGCGGCGCAGAGAGGCCGCCACGGGATATGCGTTTATATCCATCTGGCTGATCGGGCTGATCTTCCTGTTCCTGAGGCCTCTGGGGATGGCGTTCTATTACGCGTTTCAGGAAATGTCCATCACCGCGCAAGGGATGATATATGAATTTACAGGCCTGGAAAATTTTATCTACAAGTTCCGGGATGACATTTACTTTTTTGACAGCACGGTATGGCCTGGGCTGAGCAAGTTTGTGATAGAGGTGCCGATCTGTGTGATCTTCAGCCTGTTTATAGCCATTGTGCTGAACCAGAAGTTTAAGGGAAGGACCTTTGCCAGGGCGCTGTTCTTTCTGCCGGTAATCATCACCTCCGGAATCGCCATCCAGGTGCTTCGCTCCTATGGCCTGGACACCTCCGTGGAGACGGAAAACACCTATTTGTTTTCCAGCAACGGGGTGGCCCAGATCTTAAGCTCGGCAGGACTGCCCTATGTGATTGTAGATATTTTTACCCAGATTTCCAACCGGATCTTTGACATCGTCTGGATGTCGGGAATCCAGATCATCCTGTATCTGTCGGGGCTTCAGGGGATTCCGGCCTCGGAATACGAGGCGGCCCAGATCGAGGGGGCCACGGCCTGGGAGTGCTTCTGGAAAATCACCTGGGTGAGAATATCGCCCATCACCCTGGTGGTAGTGGTGTATTCCCTGATTGATTCCTTTACCAACGTGTCAAACACCATGATCAAGTTTGTCTACGAGGAATATTCCCTCCGGGGGAACCTGGGAGGCAGCTCGGCGTTAGGCCTGTCCTACTGTCTGGCAGCTTTCCTGATCATCCTGGTGATTTATGCCCTTACTTCAAAGCATGTGTTTTATGCCAATGACAATTGAGAAAGGAGCGGCTATGAGTGCAGGCGTATTATTAGAAAAAATACATATCCGAAAGGATCGGACACAGACAGAAGGCGCTGCGAAAAAGAGATTTCGGAAAAAGGACCTCTACGGCGCAACGCGTGTCATCTGGAGCATCTGCCGTTTCCTGTTAATTTTCGGACTGGGATTTGTAATCCTGTATCCGTTGCTGCAGATTTTATCCAAGGTGTTTATGCCTGTGGATCAATATCAGGATCTGAGCGTGATCTGGATTCCCAAGTCTCTGACCATGAGCAATATTCAAAATGCCCTGGTATACACCAAGTTCTGGGAATCTCTGGCCAATACATTGATCCTGTGTCTAAGCTGTGCGGCCATTCAGATCGTGGTCTGTTCCCTGACGGGGTACGGCTTTGCCAGGTTCCGGTTTCCTCTGCGGGAGCCTCTGTTCCTGATGGTGATTTTGACGATTATTATACCGACCCAGGTCATTTTTCTACCCTCCTTTGTGCAGTACCGGTTCTTTGACTTCTTCGGGATCAGCAGACTCCTGGGACTGCTTACAGGAAGGGATTATACGGAATTTACAAGAAGCCTCATCGACACCAGATGGTCCTTCTGGATCCCCTCACTGTTCGGTGTGGGACTGAGGTCGGGTATTTTCATTTATCTGTTCCGCCAGTGCTTCCGCAACATTCCCAAGGAGCTGGAGGAGGCGGCAAAGATAGACGGCTGCGGCAGCATCACCACCTATGTGCGGATTATGCTGCCCAATGCGAAATCCTCTATTTTGACGGTGTTTTTGTTCTCTCTGGTATGGCACTGGAATGAATACACCCTGACCAGAACCTTTTTCCCTCAGAAATTCCAGCCTCTGGCCGTACAGCTGAAGCTGGCTATCGACGGGATGATGAGCGATCTGGCCACAAGGACCAACCTGCCCTTTCAGATGGGCGTTACCTACGCCTCAGTGCTGCTGTTTATTCTGCCGGTGCTGATCATCTATATCTTTACCCAGCGCTGGTTTGTGGAGGGCGTGGAAAGCTCGGGCATCAAGGGATAAAGTGTGATTTTACCGGCGGGTGTCTGCGCCTGCAGGCGCCGGCCTGTAAGATAAATGTTCTAACAATTTAATTATTTAAAGGAGGTTTTACAATGAAAAAGAAAGCTTTACTAAGCACAGTTCTGGTGGCTGCAATGGTTACCGGCATGCTCACCGGCTGCGGTGACACTCCGGCGAACAACGACTCAAGCGTTTCCGATCAGCCCGTATCCAGCCAGCCGTCGGAGCAGCCCTCGGATTCTTCGGAAGAGGGCAGCGAGGTATCAGATGCCGGATCCGGAAATGAGGGCGGAAGCGCCGACTGGACGAGTCTGCTGGAGATTGATACCCTGGAGAACCCTAACGTGGTGCTGGATCACTACTGGAATCCTGACGGAAGAGACAGCTTTGAGATGGCAGCCATTCAGCGCTATGAGGAGAAGTATGGCGCAGGCACCGTTACCGTGAACACCATTGGCTGGAACGGAGGAATTACGGCCCTTCAAAGCGAGCTTGCTTCCAATGAGGTATGCGACCTGATCTTTACGGAAGGAAACGCCTGCTTCCCCAGCTATGCAACAAAGAATTATTTCCAGCCTATCACCCAGTATATCCAGAAGGACCTGGGAAGCGACTTCATGGATCAGGCATCCATGGACAACTTCAAATACTGTGACGAGTATTATGTATTTACCAACAGCGCCAGAACGAAGCCTTACCTGGTAGCCTACTATATCCCCATGTTTAAGGACAATGGCCTGGAGACCCCCGGAGAGCTTTACGCCAAGGGTGAGTGGACCTGGGATAAGTTCATCGAGTATTGTGATCTTCTGACACAGGATACAGACGGCGACGGCAAGATTGACCAGTGGGGACTTGGGCCTCGTTATAAGCTTCAGAACTTTGCCTATGCATCCAATATCATCGGTATCCAGGAAGTGGGCAATGGATTCCTGCAGTCCAACTGGGATGACGAGAACCTGCTGAAGTACTTTGAGTTTGTAACCAACCTGGAGAACATCCAAGCCCGCGCCATCAACGACGAAGGCAATGTCTACAACGACGGCTGGCTGGGTATCGGCGCTATGTACATCGAAGCCATCAATCAGGAGCAGCTGGCGAACAGAGATGCAGAAAACAACAACGCAATTCTGGGCAAAAACGAAGATGTGAGCTTTGTTCCCCTTCCTACGGTTGACGGATCCATGGCTACCACACCTGTATGGGATAACGGCTATGCCATTCCCAACGGTGCAAGAAACCCTCTGGCCGGCGCTGTCCTTGCAGCTATGATTCTGGACGAGTACGCCAAGGGACTGAAGGCGGAGCAGGAGCTGTACATGACCGCAGAAGAGGTTCAGCTGTACTATGACTGCATGTCCAACACCATTCCTCAGAGGAAAAACAACGACCTGTATGAAGGCGTGACTCAGGACTACGGCGAGGCTGAGGCCAAGGAGGGAACTCCTGCAGCTACCATCATTGACACTTACAGAAATGTAGTGAAAAATGAAGTGCAGTCCTACAATGACAAGCTGGTGGAAAAAATGAACAAATAGTGTTACTCTTCACGAGTAAGGGCCGCGAGGTGTTTTTGTGCGCTGTTTGCACAAAAACCCGAGACAGCACGCGCCAAA
>OFFL01001088.1_pt1 | contig 22748 bp, 17 predicted proteins | sample 1521391 | NCBI WGS metagenome assembly OFFL01 (sample SAMEA3504082, study PRJEB24116) | mouse gut metagenome | biome: mouse gut; feature: mouse-associated habitat; material: faeces | place: Denmark | collected 2011
CGCCGCCGCCGTGGGCACCGCGACCGCCGTAGGTATCGACGATGATCTTGCGTCCGGTGAGGCCGGTGTCGCCGTGGGGGCCGCCGATAACGAATTTGCCGGTGGGGTTTACATAGAGCTTGAATCCGCCGTCGAGCAAATGCTGAAGCTCTGCGGGGAGCTTGGCACGTGTGCGGGGAATGAGGATAGTCTCGACGTCGCGCGCGATGGTGTCGAGCATACGGCGGTCGGCTTCTTCCTGCGAGAGGTTTTCGCCGGGAAGGATAAACTCGTCGTGCTGGGTAGAGACAACGATTGTATCTACGCGCACGGGGCGATGGTTCTCGTCATATTCGACAGTCACCTGACTTTTCGAGTCGGGACGGAGATAAGTCATATCCACACCCTCGCGACGTATCTCGGCGAGAGTCATCATGAGCGAGTGGCTCAGGGCGAGCGAAAGGGGTATGTAGAGGTCGGTCTCGTTTGTGGCGTAGCCGAACATCATGCCTTGGTCGCCGGCGCCTTGCTCGAGGGCTTTCTCGCGCTCAACACCACGGTTGATATCGGCGCTCTGCTCATGCACGGCCAGAAGGACACCGCAAGAATTGCCGTCGAAGCGGAGCTCGCTGCGGTCGTAGCCAATTTCGTTGATAACGCGGCGTGCGGTCTCCTGCATGTCGATATAGGCGTCGCTCTTGATTTCACCGGCAATCACGACCTGACCGGTGGTCACCAATGTTTCACATGCCACTTTCGACTGAGGGTCGCGGGCAAGAAATTCGTCAAGGACGGCGTCGCTGATCTGATCGGCCACTTTATCGGGATGGCCTTCAGAAACAGATTCTGATGTGAAGAGATAGTTCATATTTTTTTGTTTGTAGTTTGTAGTTGGTGGGTGGTGGTGTGGGGTTTGTGGGTTGGTGGTTGGTTGTTGGTGGGTTGTGGGCAGCGGATTACTTACTGCAATCCTCAAAAGCTAACTCGCTGCCCACAACCCACCAACCACAAACCAATATTATGGGCACAAAAAAACGCGGCAGAGCACCCGGCATTGTCTTAGGCAGACACAAAGGGCGGCTTAGCCACGAAAAAACCTGAAACCTTAAAAAGAGCTGCCCATTGGGTTACGGACACTATGTGCCGACTACCAAGGGCGATTTTAGCATTTTTTCGAGTGGTTGCAAGCAGCCAAATCTGTCCACCATCAGCAGTAGCGCGAGGCACTGTTGATTTTCACTGCAAAGGTAATAATAATTTTTATAACTGCAAAAAAACGCGACAAAAAACCGCCGCAGATTTTCACTGCGGCGGCGATATGGAGTGCGAAACTTGAATAAATCAATATGTGATGAGCGAAGATACCTCTACATCGTCGGGCAGAGCTGCACGACCGTTGAGCGAAGAGAGCTCGATGATGAAGTTGACGTAGATTTTTTTCGGGTTGAGGCTCTTTACGAGTTTGATGGCTGCCGCCATAGTGCCGCCTGTAGCGAGAACATCGTCGTGGATAACTACGATATCATCGGGTTTGATTGCGTCGCGGTGGATTTCGATGACGTCGGTGCCATACTCTTTGGCGTACTCCTGACGGATAGTGTCGGCAGGAAGTTTGCCGGGTTTGCGGCAGGGAACGAAGCCTGCGCCGAGCTCGAAAGCGAGGATAGAACCGCCGATAAAACCGCGGCTTTCAATACCCACCACTTTGGTAACGCCCTTGTCGCGGTAGAGCTGAGAGAGATCCCAGCCGATAATGTGGAGAGCGCGGGGATCTTTGAACGCTGTGGTGAGGTCTTTAAACAGGACACCCTTGGAAGGGAAATCCTGCACATCACGAATTTTTGATTTGATGTATTCCATATTTGAGTAAATTGTTGATTATCGAAAAAGTAAAGCAAAATTGTTCCACGTGGAACAGGGTTTATCTATTCATCATCAGTAGCAGAATATTTATATCGCTTGGAGAAATGCCGGGAATACGCGAGGCTTGGCCGACGGTTTCGGGGCGGTGGCGCTCGAGTTTCTGGCGTCCTTCGGTAGAGATAGCCTTGATTGCCGAGTAGTCGGTATCGGCAGGGAGGCGGACGTTTTCGAGGCGGGCGAGCTTGTCAGCTATCTGCTGTTCGCGGGCGATATATCCACGGTATTTTATCAGTATCTCGGCAGCTTCTACGATCTCTTCGCGACGGTCGGCGGGCAATTCTTCTATCAGTTTGGCGAGCGGACGGACGGCGCGAGCGAGCATATCTATTGTAAGCTGCGGGCGCTGCACGAGGTCGGCAAGCTTGGTTCCTTGCCGCAAAGGCGTAGTGCCGGCGGCTTCGAGAAGAGCATCGACCTCGGCCGGATGTACGGTCAATCTGTCGGCGAGCTCGATGATTTTATCGCGCCAGAGGCGCTTTTCTTCCATGAGGTCGAAGCGTCGGCGGTCGGCCCATCCGAGCCCGTAGGCAAGCGGAGTAAGGCGCATGTCGGCGTCGTCCTGACGCAGGAGTATGCGGTATTCGGCGCGCGATGTAAACATGCGGTAAGGCTCGTCGACGCCTTTTGTGACGAGGTCGTCGATAAGCACGCCTATATATGCTTGGTCGCGGCCGAGGGTAAACTGCTCTCTGCCGAGGGCTGCGAGGGCTGCATTTGCACCTGCCACGAGGCCTTGTCCGGCGGCTTCTTCATAACCTGTGGTGCCGTTGATCTGGCCGGCGAAATAAAGGCCGGGGATGAGGCGTGTCTCGAGAGTGTGGCGCAGCTGCGTGGGGTCGAAGAAGTCGTATTCTATGGCGTATCCGGCTCGGTAGATCTGCACGTCGGCGAGCGCCGGCACAGTGGCGAGGGCCGCAAACTGGATATCCATCGGCATTGACGAAGAGAAGCCGTTGACATAGAATTCGACTGTTGTCTCGCCTTCAGGCTCGAGGAAAAGCTGGTGCTCGGTCTTGTCGGCAAAGGTGACAATCTTTGTCTCTATCGAGGGGCAATAGCGCGGGCCTATGCTTTGTATCTGGCCATTGTAGAGAGGCGAGTCAGGGAGTCCTTGGCGAAGAATTTCGCAGGTCTCGGGATTGGTGTAAACGATATAGCAATCGCGCTGCTTGAGCGACGAGCGCACCTCGGGAAGATAGGAGAAATGATGGAAATCGCACTCTCCGCCCTGCACCTTAGTCTTTGAAAAATCAATGGTGCGGCCGTCGATACGCACGGGTGTACCGGTCTTCATGCGGTCGGCGCGGAATCCGAGTTGTCGCAGCTGCTCGGTAATGCCGTGGGCCGACGGTTCGGCTGTTCGGCCACCGGGCATTGACACACGCCCTATGTGCATGAGGCCATTAAGAAAAGTGCCGTTTGTAAGCACTATTTTAGAGGCTTTGAAAGTGGCGCCGTCGGCCACATGCACGCCGGCAAGCGCGCCGTCATGGTCAAAGACGAGGCTGTCGACGGAGCCTTGCCACATCGAAAGATTTTCAGTATGCTCGAGAATCTCGCGCCATTTGGCCGAGAATTTATTGCGGTCGGCCTGCGAGCGGGGGCTCCACATAGCGGGGCCTTTAGAGCGGTTGAGCATGCGGAACTGAATAGACGACAGATCGGTGACGATACCCATCATGCCGCCGAGGGCGTCGATTTCGCGGACAATCTGGCCCTTGGCGATACCGCCAACAGCAGGGTTGCAGCTCATCTGCGCGATCTTGTTCATATCCATCGTCACCAGCAGAGTGCGTGCGCCGAGTCGGGCAGCGGCATGGGCAGCCTCGCAACCGGCATGGCCGGCGCCTACTACGATAACATCAAAGTCAAATCGCATCGTATCATTACTTATTTAGTGCGTAAAGCATGGCGAGGGCTGCGTCTTCCTCCCGCTCCATAATCTCGCGTTCACCGGGACCTTTGTCGTTGATACCGCACAAGTGGAGCACGCCATGTATTATCACACGATGAAGCTCGCGCATATAGTCGGTGCCGAGGGCTTCGGCGTTGCTTGCCACAGTGTCGAGCGATATGAAAATATCGCCGCGGAGCAGTCGTCCGACACAGTCGTCAAAGGTAATCACATCCGTAAAATAGTGATGGTCAAGGTATTGCGCGTTAACTTCCAGTATTTTATCATCATTGCAGAAGATATAATTAAGAGAGCGCACCAATCTGTTGTGCACAGCTGCAACCTGCACGATCCATCGTTCAAGCTGCTGATAATCAATCTCGGGAAGCGCAACACCCGAGGCTAACCATTGATATGCGGGCGTCATATAGTGTGTTAATTTAAGTTTCGCTTGCAAAACTTGTTTATTGTGAGTTTAACAAGTTTAAGGAGTTTAGATATTCCTTGCGTTGTAACTTGCGAAACTTGTATGAGTCAATTGAAATGCAAAGATACGAATAAGTGAGAGCAATGCAAAATTTATTTTTTGCATTGCCGAACAGGACGCCGACTCCCGGGTTAATCAGCATTCTGCGAACGCCTTCGTGGGTGTTCACTCTCTAACCCCACACGCCTACGCAAGCTACGGCGTGTGGGGTTACTAATAATGGGCGTTCTGCGAACGCCCATTAACCAGTAACCCCGTATACCGCAGCTTGCGGAGGTATGCGGGGAGAGTGACTGCTATCGTCGGGTGGGCGTCTGCGAAGATGCCGATTACCCCCGGGATTTCTGTGTTCTTCGAATGCCCGGACGGCAAAAATCGGGCGCTCTCCGAGCGATATTTTTATTTTTCCTTTTTATACAAATTTTAAAATAGTAGATATCAAATTACATATCAATATATTAAATCAAAAATAAGCATTTGAGAATATCAAAAACAAATAAATTTCTACAGCTATAGGCAAAAATAAAAGCCACAATTGACAAGTGCATGTTGCAATCATGATACATTTTTAGCAAAATATAGTTAAGCTGTTGCAAAGCCCACTCCCCTACCCTACTTTTGCAATGTCAATAAAAAAGTCATGAAAAGCAACCGCACACTCCGCATACTCACTATTGCCGTGGCCTCAATGGCGGCAATCACTGTGGCGTGCAATAAAACTACCAATGACTACCGCGCCGACCATGGCGTGAAGCCTTGCGAATACACCAAACGCCTCGACAGTCTTTTCACTCCTATCTTCCCTGATGACGGACCGGGGGCGATAGTGACTGTCATGCGCAACGACTCTATAATCTATGACCATGCTTTCGGACTCGCCGACCTCAACACCAAGGCACGCATTACCGACAGCACACTCTTCAACATGGCGTCTACCTCGAAATTTTTCAGCGCTGTGGCCATAATGAAACTTTGCGAGCGGGGCGAGATGTCGCTCGATGATCCGCTGTCGAAATATTTTCCGGAATTCGAGGCGGACTTTTTCAAGAATATCAAAATCCGCAATATCCTCACTCACTCGTCGGGACTTCCCGACCTGCGTCCGCGCGACCCTAAAGAGTGGCACGATTATCTGAGCAATCACAAATCTATATTCAGCGACGCTCCCGACTATCGCCTCTACGGCATGGAGCGCGAGCACATGCAGATTTTCAAAGACCTCGACTCCATCGACTACAATCCCAGTACCACCTACCAGCGCTCCGACCCTGCTTTTATCCTTGTGGCACCGCTTATCGAAAGAGTCACCGGTCATGACTTCGACGACTGGATGCGTCAGAATATATTTCTGCCGGCCGGCTTGACCGACACCTATTATTATAATCCGGGGTGCTTCCTTCCGCGTATGGCTCACGGCTACAAACCGGCCGACCGTAATACTGCACCCGGTATATACCTCAGTGAGGATGGAAAATGGCAGGAGTACGACTATGGCGAAGCAGAATTTTTTCTCACCAAGGCCGACCGCGGAGCTTATTCGTCAGCGCGCGATATCATGAGATGGAACAAGGCCGTATATAGCGGAAAACTTCTGCCCAAGGAGATTATCGACAGCCTCAACACTCCGCGTCTGGCCACAGATATTCCTTTCGTAAACTATGGTTATGCCAATGCTGTGGAAGAGAAACCCGGGCGCAATAAGAAGATATATCATCTCAACACCAACGGTGGCTTCACAATATTCGAGGCCACTGTGCCTGAACGCAAAATGAGCTATCTCATATTCTCAAACAGAGACGACTTTGACGACAGCCTGTTGGTAGAAGAGATGGAGAAGATTCTCTATTGAGTTTTTTGGTTTGTGGTTGGTGGGCTGCTTTTAAGGGTTTGTGGTTGGTGGGCTGTGGGGTTTGGGTTGGTGGTTGGTGGGCTGTGGGCAGCGAATTACTTACTGCATACCCTTAAAAGCTAATCGGCTGCCCACAGCCCACCAACCACAAACCAAATACCCTCAAAAGCTAACTCGCTGCCCACAGCCCACACACCAACAACATTAACGCTGCCCACACACCACCAACCACCAACCAAAATTAGGATTGCTTCTGGAAGTCGGTGGGGCTCATGCCGGTGAGGTGCTTGAAATACTTGCCGAAGCTCGACTGGTTTGAGAAGTTGAGCGAGTATGCCACCTGCTGTACGTTCTTACCCGAATAGCGCAGCAGGTTCTTCGCCTCCATAATCACGAAGTGGTCGATCCAGCATGCAGCCGAGCGGCCTGTGGCTTCCTTTACGAGCAGCGAAAGATATTTGGGAGAGATGAAGAGCTTCGAGGCATAGAAGGCAACAGCTCTCTCGGTGGTATAATACATGTGGACGAGCTTGAGGAAATCCTGCACGTAGCTGTTGCGCCGCGGGCCATTCTGCACTACCCCACCGGTGTCGATACGGCGGTAAATAAAGAGCATCATCTGATAGAACAGAGCCGATGTGAGCGCCGACACTATATGGCGGTTGAGCTGATTGTTGAAGCGGTCGCTCATCACATGGTTTATCAGCGACACATAGCGTAGCAATATCGTCACCTCGCGCTCGCGAAGATCCATCACGGGGCTGTCGTGGCTTACGAGGGCGTCGACAGAAATCGATGAAAAAGAGATATTAATATCATGGAGGAAAGCCGGGGTATATATCAGCACATGTGCGTCGATTTCCATTCCCTCGCCGGGACGGAAATTGACCAGCGAGCCGTGATTGAGGCTAACCGCCGCCGGCCCCTCTATCTCGGTGGAGTCGGTATTGAGCTCTACATGCAGCTTGCCTTTTACCAGAATCACTATCACATTTCCGGCAACCTTGAAAGGCGAATCTTTAAAGTCAACCAGACGGCTGCTCATCTCGGTGGTGATATGGCTGTAATAGCACGAACCGTCTATCTTGCTGAAATCAGCCGACATACTTTCGAGCTCAGCAAGCGAGCCCGATACAATTTCATCTGATATATCTTTTACACCTTTTTCCATTCAATGTTACTTTTATGCGACAAAATTACTAATTTTTTGGCAAAGCCACACATCCACACCCCATTTATACCAATTTCTAATCCGATTATTCCAAAACGGGCGGCATACAATATTTAAGCTCGCATGCCGTTATAAAGTTATGCGAAAATTGATTCTCCTCATACCATTTATAGTATTGCTGGCCGGATGTATCGAAGACGGATTCACCACTTCGCCCTCCGACCAGCCGGTATTTTCTGTAGATACCCTCAAGATAGGCACCGTATTTACCGAGCAGAGCACCACCACCCACCGCTTCACCGTGCGCAACCCCCACTCCAAGCAGATATCTATAAGCGATATCTCACTGTCGGGTCCGGCGGCCGACTATCTGCGCCTGAATGTCGACGGTATTTCAGGCCGTAGGTTCAACAATATCGAGGTGCGCGGCAAAGACTCCATTTTCGTGTTTGTAGAGGCAACTTTCCCTGCCGGCGAAGCCCCGCGGACCGACTTTGAGGCAAGCATAGACTTCACCACCAACGGCATTACGCGCAGCGTAGCGGTAAGCGCCGAGGGGCAGAATGTGCGCCGCCTCGAAGCCTTGACCTTGACCGAAGACACCCGCTTCGACTCTGCGCTGCCCTACCAGATTTTCGACAGCCTCGTAGTGGCTCCGGGCGCCACCCTCACCATTGACCCGGGCGCAGAGCTATGCTTCCACGACGGCGCAATGCTCGTGGTGCGCGGACGCCTCATCGCCGAGGGTACGGTGGAAGAGCCCATCAGCATGGCCGGCGACCGGACGGGAAATGTTGTAGCCGACATATCATTCGACATCATGTCGCGCCAATGGCTCGGGACTTTCTTCACCTCCACATCGTCGGGCAACCGCATGAGTCATGTATCGCTGCGCAACACTTGGCAGGGTATCACCCTTGAGGGCAATCCCGCCGACAACGCCACCCAACTATCGCTTCTCAACTGCCAAATCCGCAACTCGGGCGGCCTCGTGGTGGAGGCTTACCACAGCTCGATAGAAGCCGTGGGCTGCGAGTTTGCAGAGGCGTCGGAAGGCCTCGTTTACCTGCAGGGCGGACGCCACTCTTTCACCCATTGCACCTTTGCAAACTACTATCTCTTCTCGGCCATCGGCGGCCCGGCGGTGCAGTTTGCCCATGTCAGCGCCGATGAAAAGACAGGCCTCGACGACGGCTCGGGGCTGCCATATACCGAGGCTTCGTTTGTCAACTGCATAGTCTACGGCAACGGCAGCGACATCAGCCACGGCGACCTCACCGGCACTGCCATCACCATGCGCCGCTGCCTGCTCAAGAGCGCCGGCGAGGACGACGACAACTTCATAGAATGTCTCTGGGACACCGACCCGCTCTACTATACCGTGCGCTCGGAATATATCTTCGACTACCGCCTCAAACCCGACTCCCCGGCCATCGGCGCCGGTGTCGAAACCGATGCACCCGCCGACGCCTACGGCACGGCCCGCGCCGCCACTCTTGGCGCATACGAATTCACAGCGCCTCAGGAATAGCCGCCGTATGCGCTCTGCCATCTGCATATTATTGCTGCTCATGCTTTCAGCGTGCGGCGTGTCGCCCGAGAGGCGTATGCTCGCCGAGGCCGACGCAATAATGGAGGAGCAGCCCGACAGCGCCATGGCTATCCTCGAGTGTATCGACAGGTCGGCCCTCGACGCCGACAGCGACCTCCCCTACTATGCCCTGCTCTATACCCAAGCACAGATTAAAAACTGGATTGAGGTAGACTCCGACACGCTTATCAACATAGCTTTCGACAGATACCGGGACGCCGACGAGAGCAACCTGCGCATGAGGGCATATTTCTATAAGGCCCAGATAGCCTTCAATGCCTGCGACTTCAAGACCTCTATGCGCCATATCCTCACTGCCCGCGAGATTGCAAAAGAAGATAACAATCCCTACTGGATAGCGAAATCTTCAGGAATAATGGGCGATATTTTCTTGTGGACGTATAATTATCCGCAGGCAAAGATATTCACCCAAGAAGCTGCCGACAAATATCTCGAAGCCGGAAGAACAGCAAGTCACAGATATGCACTATCCGACCTTGCAAGAGTATACTATAATGAGAAAGATTTTGAGAGAAATTTGGCCATTACCGACAGCCTGACATTGGTTGTTGAAAACGAGCAACCATTAGACTCTGCTCTTATGGCCTATATCCTTGAGGCTGCAGTTCCTGCTTGGTATGAATATGGCAAATATGATGAAATAAACAAGGCTTTCGACTCCTATATAAATCCTTTGTATAAAGATAATAAAACTGTCACTGATCTTTTGATACAAAGCTATGTTGAGTTTGACACTGACCACAAAGACCAAGCCTTGCATACTCTTCAATACGCTTTCGGTAAAAGCAAAGATGAGCAGGAATATGCACAGATTCTTTATGCAATATATAGGGAAGCGATAGCCGACAGCAATTATTACCGCGCCGCTACTATGGCCGACAGCTTGATTAACTATCAGGGAAAAATAGCCCTGAATCTGCTTACTGAATCTGTATCCATAATCCAGCGTGACTTCTATAATGAAAAAGCGGAAAGAGAGAAAAGCCGTTCTAAATTTATATCCTTTATATTGATTGCAACCATTATTGTGGCTTTGGGCTTTGCTTTTCTCATTTGGTATATTTACAGATTAAAAATCAAGGCTCAAAAAGCCGAGCTTGAAAATCTCATTTCCTCAATATTACTTCTCAATAATAAAATCAATAATATAGAGTCAGAAAATAAAACTCTAAGCCAAGCTCTTGATTCTAAAAACTCAACACAAATAAATAGCGAAATAGTAGAAAGACTGTTTAAAGAAAAATGGAGCACACTCAATATGCTCTGTAATGAATATTTCGATCAGTCCGATTGCGATTCTACCCACAAACTTATTCTTTCTAAAATTGAAAAAGAGCTCCGCCAGCTTAGAAGTCCTAAAAAATTGAATGAAATAGTAGAGTCTGTAGATAAATACTTCAACGGAATCGTCACTCTTTTACGCGAAGAGTGCGGGTTTATAAATGAAGATGACATTACATTTTTAGCTCTTATCATTGCCGGTTTCTCAGTAAGAGCCGTATGCTATTTCACCGATATAAAATATAAAAACTACTACCTTAAAAAATCAAGACTCTGCAAAAGAATCGAACTATCCGACGCCGTACATAAAGAACTATTCCTTACCAAAATCAAAGGTTAGAGCTATGGATTGCCGCAGACGCGGCAATCGACGGCGTAGCTGTCGCGACTCTGTGTAGCCTGTGGTAAGCATGGCGTAGCTATGCGCAACCACAGGTTGCAGCAATCTCCCCGGTAAATAGCGCTGCGTAGCTGCGCGACATGATTTTTCGATTGGTTTGTCGCGCAGCTACGCAGCGCGTTATATTTTTGCTTTTTCATACCTTTGGCTGCGAACAGCTACGCGGTTCTTGCCAAAGGCTAAGCAGAGTTGCGACAGCTACGCTGTCTCGTGCCGCTACCGCGGCTAATGTTTTTATAATAGTACCTCCACGCGTCCCTACTACATTGCGGTCTCTTCTGTTAGTTAGATTCGTTGCAACGGGTGAAACTTTAATTACAATTTTCAAGTCGTACTAAATATGTACTTAATGAGAAAAGAAGTACTAACGGATAGAATTGATTTTGGAATTTTTAAAGGCTGTTAGCTATTTTTAGTTTGATTTGTTTTCGGAGAAATTCTTGGATTTTCCGGTTAGTACACCCTCTAATCCAAAAAAAATTATTAACTTTGCGTGGCAGACCGCATTTCGAGGCCCCGGTCGTGGGGTTGAGGGTGGGTCAGCAGCCATTGTAGGGGCGCTTTGCCTTGGCAATTTACATAATGAAAAGCGTTTATCGACGCGCAATCTTGACAGTTAGAAATCTCGCAAATTTCAAAATCTTCGTCAAGAATGTTGCAACGGTAGATGGCTTATGTGGATATGTTATCTCCGCGTCGGATGATGTGTTAACACCGCCGATGCTTGTTGATACATATTTGCGTGAGGCCTCGAACCGTTGCTCGTTCTACGAAGATGGGCAATGCGAGAGCCTCTAACTGTTGGAGCGGGCAACAGATACGGCTCTCACGCTTTTTTTTCAACCAATCACTATCGCCATCGGAGTGAGCCTCGGCGGCAACTGCACAGCCTATGGCTTATATACTCCCGGCTTTAGACAGAGGCTATCTCGACATCGACTGTATGCCGTGCACCCTGGCTCTGAACATTGCTGTCTCCATCAACCAATATTTTGAAAAGCATCCCGGACAGCAGCTCACTCTTGCCCATATAATGGCGTTCACCCAACGCTCGTGGGTTCTCGCGCCCGAAGAGGCCAACGCTGCCAAACTGATTTTTGCAGTATACATCACCGACCACAAACGCAAAGTGGTGGGGGTGTTCACGCGCAGCAGAGTTGATGAAAACGGCATAGGCGGCGACAAGTTTCAGGCTATTGCCAATGAAGATGACGAGCCGGGCAGATATGGCGTACTGCTGCAGCCCGCCGACGAAGAGACTTGGAACAAATATATCAACGCCTACCTCCCTGACACGAAAAATGGCGAATCCAATCCGGTAAGATATTTCAATCAACACAATACTAATAAATAACGAAAAGCATGAAGAAATTCCTACTTCTTTTCATGGCGGTGCTGACGCTCGTCGTCACTGCCCGCGCTGGCGATAGGTTCACCGTCGACAACCTCTCGTATACAGTCATATCTGAGGAAAATAAAACCGTTATCTTTAACGGTGCGGCCTCTGGAGCAGAAAAGCCCAAGGGTAAATTTATCATACCTCAAATTGTCGCAAATGGGTCTACGCGTTATATGGTCACCCAAATCGATACTTACGCGTTTGATGGTTGCGAAGACCTGACATCTGTCACCATTCCGAGCACTGTGACAACACTTGGTATCGGTAATAATCTTTTTAGTAATTGCCAAAACTTGAGCGAAATAATAGTAGCCGAGGATAATGCCACGTTTTCTTCATTCAACGGCATGTTGTTTGATAAAAACAAAAAAACTCTGTTGTGTTGTCCTCAGGCAAAAGAATCTGTTGAGATTCCCAATTCTGTGACTGAAATTGGCTTTTCCGCATTTCTCGGATGCTCCAGCTTGACCTCTGTCACTATTCCCAACTCTGTGATTAAAATTGGCATGGACGCATTTTCCGGATGCTCCGGAGTGACCTCCGTCACTATCCCCAATTCTGTGACTGAAATTGGCTCTACCGCATTTTCCAGATGCTCCTCTCTGACATCGTTCACTATTCCCGGTTCAGTAACTTTAGTCGGCGCTGGGGCTCTATCCAATTGTTCAAGGTTAGAAGAAATAATAGTAGCAGAAGATAATAGCAATTATTGCTCTTTGGATGGTGTGTTATATAATAAAAATCAAACTACTCTTAGACAAGTCCCCGGAGCTAAGAAATCATACGAATTTCCCAACTCTGTGACTGAAATTGGCATGTACGCATTTTCAGGATGCTCCGGATTGAACTCTGTCACTATCCCCAACTCTGTGACTAAAATTTCCACTAGCGCATTTCGCGGATGTACCGGCTTGACATCCGTCACTATTCCCAACTCCGTGACGATAATTCCCTCGGACGCATTTTCCGGATGCTCCGGATTGACTTCCGTCACTATTCCCAACTCCGTGACTGAAATTTACTCGGACGCATTTTCCGGATGCTCCGGCTTGACTTCTGTCACTATTCCCAACTCTGTGACTAAAATTGGCATGGACGCATTTTCCGGATGCTCCGGATTAACTTCTGTCACTATTCCCAACTCTGTGACTGAAATTGGCATGGACGCATTTTCCGGATGCTCCGGATTGACTTCCATATACTGTTATGCAATAAATCCTCCTGCACTCGGTAGTCACGTGTTTAACAACGTAAACATAAGCAATGTGATTCTTCACGTTGTGAAAGGATGTGAAACGGCTTATCAAGAGGCCAACACTTGGAAAGAATTCTTCATTATGGCTGATTTGAATCCCCAACCCGAATCAGGTATTGAGGGAATCATGGCCGACGGCAGCGATGCTCCCGCCGAATATTATAACCTCAACGGTGTACGCGTCAACGCCGACAATCTCACCCCCGGCCTCTATATCAAGCGCCAAGGCGGCAAAGCCACCAAAGTGCTGGTGAAGTAATCCACGCAATCACATAACCACTCAATAATTCAGCCCGACGAATTCGCTTCGCCGGGCTGAATTATTAAGGGGTTATGAGGTTGGTCTAATGATGTAAGCCTTTACCTTGTTTGGGTTGTGTTGTACGAATACCTATCTTTTTAAATAGTTTGTGAGCGTTGCGATTCTGTCAGCAGAAGGCAATCTACTGAGTGGGTAATGGGTGAGCGTGTGTTGTCTGTATGATATATAATCCGCGTCCAGCCACGCACGTTCCGACTATATCCTTGGCCGGGCACACCTGCGCAAAGCTGCGGTGTACCCGGTTTCTGAATTAATCGATGTCCTGCGGACATCGCACGGATAGCCGCATTGCGGCGAACGACGGCGTAGCTGTCGCGACATATTTTTTCGATTGGCATGCACCGGAAAGCCATAGAAACCCGATTCAGATTCATCTAAAAACAACTGACAAGAGTATGACAGAACGACCGTATTTAATACATGGCAAATAATATACGGCAGAATTGTTGTATATTTGCAGCAGATTTATGAATAAGACACTATCATTCGCTACCTCAACGGAGTTGCTCCGAATTCCGGTCGAGACCTTGGTATATGTCAAGGCCGACGGAAACTACTCTGCCATTTGCTTGGCAGACGGCAGCGAGTATGTCCTGACTGTCCAGCTCGGACAAATCGAGCAGCGGATGTCGCAGACCTTAGACCCCGGCGACAATAGATTCGTGCGTATCGGCAAGAGTCTTATCGTGAATCTTGATTTTGTAACACTTGTCAATCCTTCGCGTCAGAAATTGATACTCTCCGACTGCCGTACATTCCGTCATGAAGTGTCCGCTTCGCGGGAAGCTCTTCGTTCGCTTAAGGATTATTTTGAAAAAGGAGAAGCAAAATGAGCAAGAAACCTCATTTCGACTTAGATGACGACCAGATACGTTTTATCTCAGCTGACGCAGGTAATACAGGGCATAAACATGTGCGCCCTTACAAAAAATGGTGGATTGCCTTAGTTTCTATAATAGTCTTGGCAATCGGGGCTGTCGTATACGACTACTACAAGCAGACTCCGGCGAACGTAGAAATAACGGTCAATATCGAAGAAGTGCCGGCAAGTCCGGTCAATATTCCCACAGATACGGCGGTCACTATTCCGGCCAAAACATATACGGCTGTGCAGGACACCACCATCAGCCGACACCGATTTACTATCCTTACTCCCATAGGAGGCAGCCCCGAGTTAGTGATAGGAAGTGACGCTTTTGAGGATACCACGGCCATACTGACAGTTCAGGCAGCAGATATCCGAAGCGATAACGGGAAGATTGTCGGAGCGTGCGTATCTAAGGGCAACTTGATAAGCACAGGGCAGTCAAAGGCCGGATTCTGCGCCATAATCGGCGGCAACATCACAATCGGAGTTGCCGACGCCACTCCATATCTGGAGCAGGCCCTTGAAACCGGTGGCGACTTCTTCCGCCAATACCCGCTCGTGGTGGGCGGTCAGGTCGTAGAGAACAAGCCAAAAGGAGTGGCTTTCAGAAAAGCTCTTGCCGAATACCGCGGCAAGACAGCTGTGATAATAAGCCGTAGCCAATTGACCTTTCATGACTTCTCTCAGTCGCTCGTTGATCTGGGCGTTACAAATGCAATTTACCTTGTAGGGTCTAAGGCCTACGGGCGTGCTGTCGATGAGGATGGCTCCACTGTGTCATTCGGCACACCTGCGGATAATTATCCTGAAAATATAAGTTTCCTTGTGTGGCGGAAGTAATTTCGTACACGAATGCAAGCAATTCATACAACGCCCGGCAAATCGCTTTGCCGGGCGTTGATTTTCCACGAACTTCGCGGATATAAAACGTATCCGAAATGAAAATTCCCCTATTCACATTAGCTTCATTGCTTTTGCTTATATCATCTTGCTGCCGGTCGCCTCTATCTCCGGCTCATAGTGAGAAAAATTCTGTGTACTATTGGAAGACTGTTTTAGACTTGGACAGCACAAGCCTTAAATTTATCGACAATCACAATATCGGCAGAATGTATCTGCGTATGTTTGATGTGGTCGAAGACCTTGGCGGAACTCCCGAATCCATGACCGCTCCAAATGCGTCTGTAAAGGTAAATTGGAAAGAATATTATCTGTTTCAGGATTCGCTGAAAGATATGGAGGTCGTACCTGTAGTCTATATCACCTTGGACGCTTTGAAAAGAATGAGAGGCTATGAAGGGGTGTTGGCAAACAACATCGTCTCCCGGATCAAGAACATGTGCTCATACAATGGCCTGCCCAACGTAGCCGAACTCCAACTCGACTGCGATTGGACGGTCTCCACAGAGACGTCGTTCTTCAAGCTGTGCGATTCTGTGAAAATGAGTATCTCTGACATGGGATTGCCTTGGCGGCTCAGTTCGACTATCCGGCTACATCAATTGGCACGCGAAGCACCTCCTGTCGACAATGGCGTGCTTATGGTCTACAATACCGGCAGTTTCGACAATCCTGACGCCGTCAACTCCATATTGGATGTGGAAGATGTAAAGCCATATCTCAAACGGCTTCCGGCATATCCTTTACACCTCGACGTGGCCTACCCCACCTACTCATGGCAACTTCTATTTCATAAACGTAAGTTCTGCGGTCTACTCAATGGCTTGGAACTTAACGACAGCACAACATTCCGTCGTATCGGACAGACACAATTCATAGCACTCAAAGATATCCCATACAGGGAAACAATCATACGGAAAGGCGACATAATCCGACACGAAATCTCTTCAAGCGAGGAAATCCTGAAAGTGAAAGCAATGATTGAGACTAAACTTTCCGGCAAACCTCACTCCAATATCCTTTACCACCTTGACACCGACAATCTCTCAAACTATACAGACAATGAAATCAACAATATGCTTTCGACCGACTGTTAGCCTGCTGACGCTCTTCTTCTCTTTTATTCTCGCCGAAGCCTGCGGCCCCTACTATCCCATAATTCCTACTCCGGAATTTTTCAAGTCAGAAAGCGACTATCGCAGTATGGCCGAGTTCGAGAAGGAGGAGAATCTGAGATTGTGGCAAGCGCTTACTTCTAAAGACATTCCTCTTTATGATATCGAGGAGGCTGTATACAAAAGCTCGTGGGAGGATATCTGGTACTATACAGGCTACTATCAGAAGCCAACCAAGAACAAATTGTATCTCTATTTAAGAAACAATAAAAATACTGAGCTCTCCGACTTCCTGTTGACGGCAAAGTTCATGGAAGAGAGATGGAGAGAAATACGCTCGCCGTGGTATTATCCGGCCGACAGAAACGAATCTTACGAGACCGGCGATTTCAGCGACATTATACGCAATAGCCGCTCTTACGAGGGCACACGTCTAAAAGACCGCTATGCCCTTCAGGCGACAAGGGCTTATTTTGCCGCCCGCAGATATTCGGAGTGCATAGAGTACTATGATTCTGTATTCTGCGACATCCCTGACGACAATCTTATGAAGCGGATGGCGAGGAGATATGTCGCCGGGTGTTGGAGCCGGCTCGGTGATAGCGGGCGCGCCGACTCTCTCTTTGCCGCTTCGGGTGATATATGGTCAATCAGTGCGCCTGACTGCGTTGAATATATGACCCTGCATAATCCGGGTGCCCCTCAACTGATGGCTTACATCCGCAACCGTGCTTCCGACACCGTATTTATGAAGCAGACTGCCGTCTTAGCAAATAAGATTATTGCAGACAAGAGGGTAAAGAACAAAGGCGACTGGACTTTCCTGATGGCATACGTCAAAAATGAATATTGCAATGACAGAACAAGAGCATACTCCCTGATACGTCAAAGCCTCAACCGGACCTTTTCTTCTGACGGATTGAAAGACCTCGCACGGGCATACAAGATGAAAATCGACGCGCAACTTGGCAACCGCAATTCTCTGCTTGCAGATTTGAAATGGATTGAGAGCAAGGCTGTCGAAATTAGTCCGGAGGCTAATGAATGGGTTCGACGCTTCCAAAACATTGTATATACCGATTGGATTCCGCGGCTTTGGCGCGATAAGGACTACCATACCGCAATTTTGTTATGTTCGTATGCCGACAATTTTTCGTCAGATGACTCCCGCAGTGAGATGAGAGAAAGTGAAAGGCATGCCAATACCCTCGACTATTCTTGCCTGTCATTCCAATTGATGGGCAGCCTCACATCCGCTCAACTTGCAAAGGCCTATTCTAAGATTCTGGCCGATAATCCGCTGTTTGCCCATCTGCGCACCAAGGCGAGAACTGACCGCGACTACTACAACGAATTGATTGGTACGCTGGCAATCCGCGAGGAAAATTTCGACCGCGCCGTCTACTATCTGTCAACAGTGAGCCATCACTATCAGCGGACAATGAATATCTACAAAGGCAATTACCTCGCCCGCGACCCCTTCGCCCACTATCCTACCCGATGGGCGGAATCTGAATGGGGTTGGGAGTACGAATATCCGACTTCGCACAAGTATGGCAGCTGTCCGCTTGACGCAAAATTACGCTTTGCCGGGCTCATGAGCAAATACAAAAAAATGATGAAGCGTGGTGTGAGTGAGGATGAAAAGGCAAAAGGCCGTCTGATGTACGCCATTGGCCGCAGAAACTCACTTGAAGAATGTTGGGCTTTGACTCAATATTGGCGCGGCGGATGTTGCGACCTCTTTTCTCCTGAGCTACACTACTGGGAGTGTGATTTTTCTGAAAAGAACTACGCTTTCTTATACAACTACGAGACAACTGTAGGGCACAAGGCCACTGAAGCCTTTTACCAAAAAGAGATTGAAGCGGCTTTGGCAATGTTTGTAACCGATGAGGAAAGAGCCAAGGCTGAGTACCTCTTGGGCAATCTCCGCACAGTTGTTAAGCGATACGGCAGCACAGCTACCGCACAGTATATAAAAACATCGTGCGATAACTGGCGCAATTGGCTCTGATTACTCTCTCACTCTTAGCGAGCGCATGAAGTAGAGGGTGGCGGCGGTGAGGACGAGGCTCGCAGCTGTGGGCCAGAAGCTCCAGAGAGTGGGCTCGGCTGTGACTGACTCGACTCCCTCGCTGCGCACCTGCAGCCATGCCGATATCACATAGACAGTGTTGTTGAGAGCATGCGCCGCCACCGGCACCCATAGCGAGCGGCTCCACAGAAGCAGGTAGCCGAAATAGGCTCCGAGAAGCATGCGGGGCACAAAACCGAATATCTGCATGTGGAGGGCGCTGAAGAAGAATGCCACGAGCCAGATGGCAAGGTGCACGTTCACTCCGCCGGTGGTGAGCAGGCGCTGGAAACAGCCGCGGAAAATCAATTCTTCCGACACTCCGGCAGCTATGCCGATGATAAGTATATTGATTATCAAGGCGCTCACGCTCGTATCGGCCATCATGGCGCGCATGGTATCCGAGGCCATTTCCTCAAGCATGCGCAATGACGATTCAAGGCCGGCCATCGATTCGGGAAACTTGATATTGTAGTTCCACCAACATATAGCCTCCTGCAGCGGCACCGACACGAACATCATCACAAGCACCAACAGCAACATGCCAAGCCCGGGAGCACGGCGGATACACAGCAGATCGGCCGGGCGCCGGCTGACAAACACTGCCGTGCCCACCGCCGGGACGATAAACGCAAGTATATCCTGAATGAGAGCGCTGATCCTGATTGCCGCCTCCATGCGGCCGGCCATCACACGTCCGAGGATATAAGATGTGACTGCCGTAAGTATATAGCAGATCAGAAAAAAGCAGAACAGCAGCAGCAGACGCTGGGGGAGGGTGAGGACAAGATCGGTGCGTTTCATAAGCGGATATAAAATGGTGATACAAGGCGCCGGTATTCGGCCGAATATGTGCCGTCGGGGTTTCGCAGGCAGAGAGTTTCGTCGCTGATGGGGCCGTCGGCGAGGGCGAAGTCCCAGAGCAGGCGCGTGGGAGCTTTGCCACTGGCTGTGACTACACGGCAGATACGACGCAGCTTGAGGCCTGCAAGTTCGGCCTGATATATGATTTCCTGCTCAAATTCAGCAGGCGACACCATGCCGAGCCGGCCGTCGGGCGCAAGCATATTGTTTTTAAGAAGAGAAGCGTAAGTCAAGCCCGACTGGTGACGCGCGTCGGCACGTGCGCTGTCGGCCGAGCGCAGGCCGTCGGTAAAATACGGCGGATTGGATATGACGATGTCAAATGTGTGCCCCTCGGCGGCGTAGGCCAAAAAATCGGCATTGACTATCGAGAGGCGGCTCTTCCAAGGCGAGGCGCAGAAGTTGGCCGAGGCTGCCGCCGCTGCAGAAGAATCGAGCTCTACGCCTGCAATACGTGCCTGCGGCATGATATCGGCGGCAAGCAAGGCAAGCACACCCGAGCCCGACCCTACATCGGCGACTGACAGGCGGTCGCTGTAGGGCGACAGAAACCATGCGGCAAGCAGAACGCTGTCGGAGCATATCTTCATGCCGCAACCGTGGTCGTCAACCGCAAAACGGGTGAATTGAAAAACTCCCATCTTCTGAATTACTTTTTTAAGTTTCGCAAGCGAAACTAGTTTATCTTGAGTTTAAAGTTTAAGGAGTTTAGAAATGGTAAAACTAAACTTTTAAACTTCCTGAACTATGCGCTGAAAGCGCCTTAAACTTTAAGTTTCAACCTGAAACTTGATTTACTTGTACTCGGGCACGCAGACGTTGTGCTTGTCGAAAATATCACGTGCGCGGTCGGAGAAAGCTTTGGCTTTGCCTTTCCATAGCTGCGACTTGACGCTGTCGGCCTCGAGCACCTTGAATTTGTCGGCCATGGTAAAGAGCAGCCGATACGAGGCGGCCTTGATGTGCGCCCGCCCTACATCGTCGCGGCAGATAGTGACGTGAGCCATCACGCCTCCGCGGGTGTCGGCTGTCTTCATGTTCGACACGAAGTTGCCCAATGAATATACCAGAAAAACGTTCTTGTCAGGAAAATAGCGGTTGGTGCGGAATTCCATAGGCTGTATCACATGAGGATGAGCGCCGATGATGAGGTCAACACCCTGTTTTTCAAGAAAATCAGCCATATTTTTCTGAGCCGCGTTAGGCAGGAGTTTATACTCGTCGCCCCAGTGTATGCACACGGCAACGAGCTCGGCTCCGGCATTGCGCGAGGCCTCGATATCCTTGGCTATCAGGTCCTTGTCAATATAGTCCACTACCACTCCCTGCCGCGGCTCTATGCCGTTGGTGCCGTAGGTATAATTGAGAAAACCGATTTTGAAACCATTGACGTTCACAATCTTGGGCAACTCTGCCGTCCGGGCGGAATCGCACGTGTATGTGCCCAAGTGAAGTTTGTCTATGCTGTCGAGATGGGCTATGGTCGCTCTCAGTCCCTTGGGGCCATGGTCGAGGGTATGGTTGTTGGCTGTGAGGAAAAGGTCGAATCCGGCCTCGGCGAGGGCGTCGGCAAACTGCGTCGGAGCGTTGAAACACGGATATCCCGAGTATGGCGGACGCCCTACCGGAGTCTCAAGATTCACCACCGCAAGATCGGCGGCAGAGATTATGGAGTCGATGTCGGCGAAGCACTCGGAGTAGTCATATCCGGCTCCGCTGCGGGCAAGTTCAATCTGCGCTTTATGCTGCATTGCGTCGCCCACAAAAAGCAGGTCAGCCTCGCTGCCGGCAAAGAGCAGCGAGGCTAATGAGGTACAGACGGGCAGCAATGGATGTGCCATAATCTGAAATCGTTATCAGTCGCGACGGCGTGCGGCCTCCAATGTGTTGAGCATGAGCGACACGATGGTCATCGGGCCTACACCGCCGGGCACGGGAGTGATAGCCGAGCATTTAGGGGCTACCTTGTCGTAGTCGACATCGCCGCTGAGGCGGAAACCTGATTTGCGGCTTGCGTCGGGCACACGTGTGGTGCCGACGTCGATAACGGTTGCACCCTCGGCCACCATGTCTTCAGTGATGAAACCGGGGCGACCCATGGCGGCCACAAGGATATCGGCCTTGCGGGTGTGCTCGGCAAGGTCGGGAGTAGAGCTGTGGCATACAGTGACAGTGGCGTCGCCTTGCGCGCCTTTCTGCATGAGCATGGCTGCCAGCGGCTTGCCTACGATATTGCTTCGGCCTACTATCACCACGCGTTTGCCGCGGGTAGGTATATCGTAGCGGCGGAGGAGCTCTACGATACCGGCAGGGGTGGCTGAGTGGAAACAGGGCAGCCCTACCGACTGTCGGCCTACATTGACGGGGTGGAAACCGTCGACATCCTTGGCAGGATCGATAGCCTCTATCACAGCCTGCTCATCGATATGCTTGGGAAGCGGGAGCTGCACAATGAAGCCATCGACATCGGCGTCGTTGTTGAGAGCCTCTACATGTTTGAGAAGTTCGTCTTGGCTCACGGTGTCTTCAAGGCGGATGAGTGTAGACTTGAAGCCGCATACCTCGCAAGCTTTAACCTTATTGGCGACGTAAGTCTCGCTGCCTCCGTCGTGGCCGACAAGGATGGCGGCAAGGTGGGGGCGGTGAAGACCGGAGGCGAGGCGCTGCTCTACCTCTGCGGCGATTTCCTGTTTGATCTGGGCGGCCGTAGCCTTTCCGTCGATTATCTGCATAGTCTTTGACTTGGATTATTGGAGATATATGGAAGAAACCTCACACCTTAACCTCCGGCAACTTAGCGGCGGCGTGCCTGACGCATCTGGCGCATCATGGCGGCGGGGTTTGAGCCCATGTTGGTCATGGTGTGCATCATCTTGCGGATCTGGTCGAACTGCTTGAGCAGGCGGCTCACATCCTGCACCTGCGAACCCGAGCCTTTGGCGATACGCTGCACGCGTGTGCCGCGGATAACCTCGGGGTGCTCGCGCTCGTAGGGTGTCATTGATGAAATGATGGCCTCGATACCCTTGAAAGCATTGTTGTCGATATCTATGTCCTTGATAGCCTTGCCCATGCCGGGAATCATGGCGGCGAGGTCCTTGATATTACCCATGCGCTTCACCTGCTGAATCTGCTTAAGGAAGTCGTTGAAGGTAAACTGGTTGCGTTTGAGTTTCTTGGCAAGTTCCTCAGCCTCTTTCTCATCGAACTGCTGCTGGGCACGCTCTACGAGCGACACGATATCACCCATGCCGAGGATACGGTCGGCCATACGCGCCGGGTAGAAGATATCGATACCGTCGAGACCCTCGCCCGTACCGATAAACTTGATAGGCTTGTCAACGACGCTGCG
>OFFL01001095.1_pt1 | contig 22681 bp, 26 predicted proteins | sample 1521391 | NCBI WGS metagenome assembly OFFL01 (sample SAMEA3504082, study PRJEB24116) | mouse gut metagenome | biome: mouse gut; feature: mouse-associated habitat; material: faeces | place: Denmark | collected 2011
AAGGATGTATCATCCCGCGACAGCCGGAGGGTATGTCAATCGTGCCCCAAAAATCCATTCGGAAAAAGCTGCGGGACGCGGCGCGGGAGATCGGCCAGCGTTCCTCACAGAAAGGGTCGGCCAGGGATGGTGAAGCCCGATGATGTCTCAGGCCAGGGAAGCACATAGCTGGGAGGATCTGTTCACGGCGGAGGAAATGGAGACCGCCAGGGACACCGACCTGCCTGACCTGCTCACTTTCCTGGGCTACCACGTCAAGAAAGTCGGCCGCTATTTCACCACTAGGGAGATGGACAGCATCCGTATCCGGGACCGGCGCACCTGGTTCCGCTACTCGGAGCTGCGGGGCGGGGACGCCATCTCCTTCCTGGAACGGTTTCAAGGCATGAGCTTCACAAAAGCGGTGGAGTTTCTGCTGAACTACCATGGAGGGGCGCGTGTCCATCGCGCCCCTCCGCCGCCCCCGCCCCCCAAAGAGGCCGTCCCATTTGCCCTTCCACCGCCCAACCAGGACAATCGCCGCGTCACCGCTTATCTGAATCAGACCCGGTGTGTCGCGCCCCAGGTGATCCGGGACTTCATCACCGCTGGGCTGCTCTACGAGGAAGGAAAATACCACAACTGTGTTTTTGTGGGGAAAGACGGCCAGGGCAAAGCTGTGTACGCCGCCAAGCGGGGCACCTATGACAAGGACGGCACATCTTTCCGGGCCGGAGTCCCCGGCAGCGATAAGGAGATCGGTTTCCGGCTTCCCTGCGGCGAAAAATCCATGCGGGTATTCGTCTTTGAGGCCCCCATCGACCTGATGAGCTACTGCACCCTGCACCGCAATGTGGAGGACAGCGCCGTGGCCCTGTGCGGTCTTTACGAGGGGCCGCTGGACAGCTATCTCCGGGACTATCCCCAGCTCCGGCGCATTGACCTGTGCCTGGACGCGGACGGGCCGGGGCGGGAGGCGGCGAACCGCCTGAAAGAAAAGTACGCGGCCCAGGGCTATGCCGTGGCTGTCCACACCCCGCCCAGGGGGAAGGACTGGAACGAATTTTTACAGCTCCGGCAGAAGTGCCGGGGCCAGGAGAGGTGATCATTTTTGCAGGAGGAAGTGGAAAACAAAACGCTCACGCTGGCGATCAACGGGAGCAAGCTCACGGGCCGGATGTTCAAATCGGCCATTTCCAAGTATCTGGCCCACCGCCGGGAGGTCAAGCAGCAGAAGCGGCGCAGCCGGGACAGCCCCGTGATCCCCCATGGAAAGCAGACGGTGAAGCAGCTTATCGGGCAGGATCAGGGCGTGTCCAACATTGAGATCAACGACCCCACCATCAAGGATTTTGAGCGCATCGCCCGGAAGTATGGGGTGGACTACGCCATCAAGCGGGACAGGAGCAGCGACCCGCCCCGGTTCCTGATTTTCTTCAAGTCCCGCGACGCCGACGCCCTCACCGCCGCGTTCAACGAGTACGCCGGGAACAAGGTCAAAAAGGCGTCCCGGCCCTCGGTGCTGCAACGGCTGGCTCACTTTAAGGAGCTGGTGAAGAATACGGTGGTGAACCGGGAGAAGCGGAGGGATCTGGAGCGGTGAAGCAGGTGAATGTGAAAAAGCTGGCGCTGTCCAACCTGCCCTATGGGGTGATCGGCCTGTTTGCCACCAAGCTGGGGCAGGCGTGGCGGCTGGCGGAGGGGGCGGACGCCTCCCAAAAGCTGCTACACCTGTTGGACGGCATCTCCGCCGCGTTCCAGAACAGCCTCCCCAGCTTCCATCCCTTCGATCTGCTGGTGGGGCTGGTGTGCGGTGTGCTGCTGCGGGCGGCGGTCTATTACAAGGCCAAGAACGCCAAGAAGTTCCGGCGAAACATGGAATATGGCACCGCCCGCTGGGGAACAGCGGCGGACATCGCCCCCTATATCGCCCCGGCCTTTGAGGACAACATCATCCTGACGCAGACGGAACGGCTCACCATGAACAACCGCCCCAAAGACCCCAAGACCGCCCGGAACAAAAATGTGCTGATCGTCGGCGGTTCCGGCAGCGGCAAAACGAGGTTTTTTCTTACCCCCAACCTGATGCAATGTACGTCGAAAACTTATCCAGTATCGTTTGTGGTCACTGACCCCAAAGGGGACATCGTGATCAACGCCGGGAAATTACTCCAGCGCAATGGGTACAGGATTAAGATTTTCAACACCATCAACTTCAAAAAATCCATGCACTATAACCCATTCGCCTATATCCACAGCGAAAAGGACATTTTGAAGCTGGTCACGACACTGATCTCCAACACCAAGGGGGAGCAGAAAGGCGGGGACGCCTTTTGGGAGAAGGCCGAGACGCTTCTGTACTGCGCCCTGATCGGATTCATCCACTACGAGGCCCCGGTGGAGGAACAGAACTTCGCCACCCTCATTGAGTTTATCAACGCCATGGAGGTCCGGGAGGACGATGAAGAATTTAAGAATCCCGTTGACCTGATGTTTGAGGAACTGGCTGAACGGGAGCCAAATCACTTTGCCGTGCGTCAATATGCTAAATATCGCTTGGCGGCGGGCAAAACCGCAAAGTCGATCCTTGTGAGCTGCGGCGCACGGCTGGCCCCCTTCGACATCGCGGAGCTGCGGGAGGTCACGGCCTATGACGAGCTGGAGCTGGACACCCTGGGCGATCAAAAAACGGCGCTGTTCTTCATCATGAGCGACACGGACGATTCCTTTAATTTTTTGATTTCCATGTGCTATACCCAGCTATTCAACCTGCTGTGTGAAAAGGCGGACGATGTGTATGGGGGCCGTCTGCCCGTCCATGTGCGGTGCCTGATCGACGAGGCCGCCAATATCGGGCAGATTCCAAACCTGGAAAAGTTGATGGCAACGATCCGGTCTCGTGAAATCTCCGCATGTCTGGTGCTGCAGGCACAGAGTCAGTTAAAAGCATTGTACAAAGACAACATGGACACGATCATTGGTAATGCTGATGCCAGCCTATTTTTGGGGGGAAAAGAAGAAACCACGCTGAAAAGTTGGAATTCCCTGCTCGGAAAAGAGACGATTGACCTATATAACACCAGCGTCACGAAGGGCACTCAGGAATCCCACGGCCAGAACTTTCAGAAGTTAGGAAAGGATTTGATGTCGGTGGACGAGCTGGCCGTCATGGATGGCGGGAAATGCCTGCTGCAGATCAGGGGTGTCCGGCCTTTCCTCTCCCGCAAGTACGATATTACCAAACACCCAAATTACCGGCTGCTTTCCGATTTCAATGAGAAGAACGCTTTTGACATTGAGAAATTCTTATCTACAAGAATGCCGATGCGTCCTGGCGAGCTGTACCGCAATTATGAGGTCACAGCGGAGGATTTGGAGGCTCCGGCTGTAGGATGATGTAGCTGCCTGTTAAAGTCTCTGGCTTTGGCAGGCTTTCTCTTTTCACCGGAAGAAGGTTTTATTGAGGATTCGCGCCCCTCCCCTGATAACTGAATACTTTTTCAGGTATACCCTGAACTATGCCGCCCTGTGCTTGATGCAGATTTCCATTGAAACATAGGGGCATTTTTGCGTTTCCGGCCTGGTACGGCCACAACACAAAAACATCATTTCTTAAATTAAAGGAACTATATGGCTTTTTTGCAAGTGCGATTGATACCCTGAAAATCCTGGTTATTGATCTGGGCGCCGGCCTCGGCGCATGGGGTGTCATCAATCTTCTGAAAAGTTATGGCAATGACAATTCTGGGGCAGCCCCGTGCCGGGAGGAACAAAAGAAGCATTGTGGAAATGTGCATAACTGGCTATGGAATCCCTCTCATTCCTTATATCATTCAAAACAATAGAAAAATCCGTTTTCGTATGATAAAATAGATTGCGAAGAATGCGAGAGGTATAATTCAAATGAAAATACAGCGTTTAATTGGTTTAATATGCGTTCTTGCTGATGTTGACAAAATAACAGTTCAAGAATTGGCAGACCGTTTTGAGGTTTCTAAAAGGACTATTTTTCGTGATTTAGATACACTAAATCTTGCCGGGATACCCATAATTTCCTATCCGGGAATAGGTGGTGGTATTTCAATCATTGAAGGATATAAAATAGACAAAAAGATTTTATCGACCGATGATACAGGGAAAATATTTACAGCATTAAAAGGGCTGAAAAGTATTGACAATGACATCTCTGTCAATAGTTTAATTGCAAAACTAATACCAGAGAAAGAAGCCGATATATTTTCACAAAGCGAATATGTTATCGATTTTTCTGCATGGTTTGAGGACAGCATAATACATGAAAAGGCAATCGCATTACACAAAGCAATATGCAACAATCGTTGTGCTTTGCTTGAATATGTATCAAGAAATTCAAGAGAAAAAAGATTTGTAGAGCCATATAAATTGATTTTTAAACAATCAGACTGGTATCTATATGCTTTTTGCAGGAATAGGAATGATTTTCGATTGTTCAAACTTAGACGTATCATTTCCTATGAAGTTTTGGAGGATATTTTTGAGCACCGACAGATAGGTAATATTCATCTTGAAAGGGATTATGCGAAAAACCTTTTTTCAAAGCGGAATAAAAAAGGTTCTATAAAAGTTGTATTGGAGTATGACAAAAAAGATGAATTTGAGATTACACAGAAAATAGACGCTTCATTTTTTCAAGAAATCAGCAGTCAGACAGATACAGGGCGTATATGTTTCTATACATCAAGCCTATCGGCTGTCAGTAATCTGGTCTTTGGAATGTTAGACAAGGTTCGAGTGGTTTCACCGCCGGAACTTTATAATGATATAAAATGTCGATTGAAAATTGCACATGGATTTTATAAAGGGTGACACATTAGCTGTCACCTTTTGTATTGTACAATAATCTGCGAAAGGTGGTAATGAAAATGAAAAAAGAAATCTTAGTTTTTATCTTCAATGGATATGCAGACTGGGAGCCTGCATATGTGTGTGCTGAATTAAATTCCTCTGATACAGATTATGTGGTGAGGACAATCAGCCTTGACAAGAATCCCAAAGTTTCAATGGGAGGTTTTCGCGTTTTGCCCGATTATGCCGTAGATGACTATCCAGCAAAATTTAGCCTGTTGATTTTGGCTGGCGGGAACGCATGGGCAGAACAAAAAAACAATGATGTTTTTCCCCTTGTTGAATATGCAGTAAAAAATCATATTCCAGTTGGGGCAATCTGTAATGCAGTAAATTTTATGGCGGAAAATGGCTTTTTGAATGAAATTAAGCACTCTGGGAATACCCTTAAATTTATGAAATCACAAGCACCACATTACAAGGGTGATAAGAATTTTTTAGAGGAGCAAGCTGTTTGTGACGCGAATATTATTACTGCTAATGGTTCGGGTACTTTAGAATTTGCGAGGAAAATTTTAACGTTACTGAACGCAAAATCAGAACAGGCTATCGCGGATTGGTATAACCTCAATAAGTTTGGTTTTTATCAATAAAGGCAACATATAACAATGTTCCCCATGTGGGAGAAAGGGGGATTTTTCTATGGATTGCACAGAAGCATATAAGGGACACATCATGTATTCTTTCAATGGCTTTTGCAAAGTCATCATACGCTATACCGCTATCAACGCATGGCGTGACAGGAGCAAAAAGAAATATCCCTTGAATACCTCACAGAAGTTCACAGCACCATGTTTTTAACGGAGAATTTGGAATCGCAGACCGTATAACACTATCTCAGCCTGTCATGTATCACGCACTGACAGGTTTTTTTATTTGGAAGGAGGTTCTTTTGAGGATTCGCGCCCCTCCCTTACAACTGAATATTTTTTCAGGTATGACCTGAACTATGCCGCCCCTGTGCTTGATGCAAATTTTCTTGAAGCACAGGGGCGTTTTTTCGTTTCCGGCCTGATACGGCCACAACACAAAAACATGATTTCTTAAATTAAAGGAGGAACTTTATGGCTTTTTTTGCAAGTGCGATTGATACCCTGAAAATCCTGGTTATTGCTCTGGGCGCAGGCCTTGGCGCATGGGGCGTCATCAACCTGCTTGAAGGATATGGAAATGACAACCCTGGGGCAAATGCTCATGTACGGTAAAGTATCACAAGAAAATTATGTCGAATTGACAGCCGCCTCCGCTATACCGAATAAGGAAATAAAGAGTCCTCAAATTTTGCGCTACTAAATGAAGACGAGCGGAAGTAATCTCCCGCTCGTCAGTAAACTTAACTATGCCATATCAATCCCGCTTCTTTCCCGCCACCGGCACTAAGAACAGCGCGGGCAACAGCAGGAAAGCGGTACAGACCAGCCCCCAGGGTATGGACACCTGCTGGGCTACCAGCCCCACAATAGGCCCGCCGATGATCTGCCCGAAAGAGTCCAGCTGTCCGCTGGTGGAAAAGACTGTGGCGCGCATTTTCTCATCCACATGGTCGTTCATCCAGGCGGCCAGCACAGGCTCCTTGATGGTGCGCATAAGCCCCGCCAGCAGGAACACCAACAACATGAACCAAAAGCTCCGCCCCACCGCGAAGAGAACCAGGCACAGGATATACCCGGCGCTGGTGGACATGACCACACTGGTTCGGCTGACAGTCCCTTTTTTCTCCATGCGGGCGATGAGCAACTGAGAAGCCAGAATACCTAAGCCGCTGCCGATAAGACTGATAACACCGAACCAAGTGACGCTGTTCAGCGGCCCGATAACGGGTATTACCGTGTCATCCAGAAAATGAGCGGTGGAGAGCCGGTCAAAGCCTTCACTGGCAAGTCCCCCGCATAGTGTGATTGCTAAGAGCGCCAGCAACACAGGTGCGCCTTTCACAAAGCCCAGGTTGAGCTTGAACAGGCAGACAAAGTCTTTAAGCAAGCCCTGCCGTTCCTCAATAGCAGGGGAGAAGTTGGTTTCTGGCATGATGCGAACCAACACCAGCCCCAACAACAAGCACAAACTGCCCCCCAAGATGACAGGCATTTGCAGGTTTATGTTTCCCAGCAGTGTGCCCAGCACCACGCCCAGAACGCCGCCGATTTGCCCCATTTGACTGCCCCGCAGGAACACCTTGTCTATGGGTTTGTCCTCTTCCTCCGAGGCAATCCACGCCTCCAGAGCGCCGGTGATGAAGGTATCACCGCAACCCCAGACAACCTGGGCCAGCAGAACCGGCGCGAACCACGGTAGCGCACCCTCCATCAGAAAGCCCAGGCCGTAGAGGAACATTCCAATCAGCACCGAGCGCCGACGGCTATACAAATCCGCCACCACACCGGTGGGTATCTCGAACAGAAAGCAGGAGGTCTCCAGAACCGTCCCTACCAGGACAAGCTGGAAAGCATCCAGCTGCACCACCTCCAGGTGGTACACGATGGAAAGCACTGTGGACATAGAAACCGCCAGGGAAAAGACAAATCGGAACAGCAGGTAGACAGAATATGCCTTTGAATTTTTAGCAAACATGAAGTTACATTCTCCTTTACGAATCAGTGGGTTGTTTTGTGAAACAAGCCCGACTGCCGCGCAGGAAGGGCAAACTTCTCAGCCCTTTCTAACAGTGATTTTAGAAAAGGCCTCCTAAAGTGCCCAAAGCGCCGTTAAAAGACTTGTTTCTGTTTTTGCAGTTTGCCATATGAATACCTCCGATACTGAAATTAGAACAACATGGCTGTTCTTCTTCGCGATATTATAGCAAATGGGCTTTGTGTTGTCAATGTAAAGAGAAGCGAGAGCGAGAGCAAGTATCGACCCGTGGCCCAAATTTCGCTCCGCTCATTTGTTCCCCTGGTCTGCTACTTGTTGGGGAGTGCCTTCCCCAAACCCTGCTGACCGGCGCTCCGCGCCGGTGTTGTGGCGCAGCCGCGCCACAAAAATCCGTCAGCCCCGCCTGTTGCGTTCTCGCCTGACCAGGCGGAAATCGGAAGCCGTTTCCGCAATCGCCGCAGAGCGGCGCACCCGCCGGAATAGTACACCCGCTTTGCGTCTGTACTGTTCCATCGGGCCAATTCGACAAAACTAGACCTCAAAACGCATTGACAATACTTTACATTCGCTCTATAATAGTCTTAACGATGAGCGATATAAAAAGTGAATATCAGTAAAATTCTCTGCACCCAGATGGTCTTGACCACCTGGGTGCATTGTGTTTTTCCAAAGCCTGATGTTCCCTTTTCCATCGCGTAACACATCGCCCATGACAACTGAATATGGAAAACTTGAAAGGTGTATAATGGGCGAACTATACCCTAAAGGGAATTTCAAAACAGGAGGTAAAAATTATTGTCCAAACGCTACAACACGCCCCACCGCGACCGCATCATCAAGACCCGTGTGACCGAGGAAGAACACGCCGACTTCATGGAGCGCCTGACCGCATACGGCATGAGCCAGTCCGAATTTATCCGGCAGGCCATCACCGGCGCGACCGTCAAGCCCATCATCACCGTGTCCCCCGTCAATGATGAGCTGCTTGCCGCCGTGGGCAGGCTGACCGGGGAATACGGAAAAATCGGCGGCAACCTCAACCAAATCGCCCGGTATCTCAACGAGTACGGAGCGCCGTACAACACCCTCGCCGCCGATGTTCGGGCGGAGCTGTCCGACCTCGCCGCCCTCAAGTTCCGGGTGCTTCGGGAGGTAGGTGAAGCCATTGGCAACACTGAAACATTTAAGCTCTAAAAATGCCGACTACGGCGCGGCGGAGCAGTATCTCACCTTTGAGCATGACGAGTTCACCGGCAGGCCCGTCCTGGACGAGAACGGGCGGCTTGTCCCCCGCCAGGACTACCGCATTTCTTCTTTGAATTGCGGCGGGGAGGACTTCGCCGTGGCCTGTATGCGGGCCAATCTCCGCTATGGCAAGAACCAGCAGCGGGAGGATGTGAAAAGCCATCACTACATCCTCTCCTTTGACCCCAGGGACGGCCCCGACCACGGCCTGACGATGGATAAGGCCCAGGAGCTGGGGGAGCGGTTCTGTGCCGAGCAGTTCCCCGGACACCAAGCCCTGGTCTGCACCCACCCGGACGGCCACAACCACAGCGGCAACATCCATGTCCACATTGTTATCAACTCCCTGCGGGTGGCCGAGGTGGAGCGCAAGCCGTACATGGACAGGGCCAGCGACGCCCAGGCCGGGGCCAAGCACCGATGCACCGCCGCCGCTATGCGCCACTTCCGGGCCGAGGTCATGGAGCTATGCCAGGAGGCAGGGCTGTACCAAATCGACTTGCTGGGTGGGAGCAAGAACCGTGTCACCGAGCGCGAGTATTGGGCGCAGAAGAAAGGGCAGCTTGCTCTGGACACCGAAGCTGCCGCCCAGGGTAAACCGCCCACCAAGTTTGAAACGGACAAGGAAAAGCTGCGCCGGGAGATCAGGGCCGTCCTCGCTGTTGCTGTCAGCTTCGAGGACTTTGCCCAGCGGCTGTTGCAGCGGGGCATCACTGTCAAGGAGAGCCGGGGCCGGTTGTCCTACCTCACCCCCGACCGAACGAAACCCATCACCGCCCGCAAGCTGGGGGACGACTTTGACCGCGCCGCCGTGGGCGCTGCTCTGGAGCGCAACGCTGCCCGTCCCAGCCTGGGAGCCAAGCCCAGCATCCGGGAGCAGCTTCGCCAGCCCCAGGGCGTTCAAAGAATGGTGGACATTGAGGCCAAGAAAGCCCAGGGCAAGGGCATCGGCTATCAGCGTTGGGCGTCCGTGTTCAATCTGAAACAGGCGGCGCAGGCGTTCAACGTCTACACCGAATATGGCTTTTCCTCGCCGGAGGAATTGGAGACCGCTGTGTCCGCCGCCTATGCCGCTGTGATTGAAAGCTCCGCCAAGCTGAAGCCTACCGAATTGGCCTTGAAAGAAAAAAAGGAGCTGCGGCGGCAGATCATCATTTACCGGAACACCAAGGCAGTCCGGGAGGGCCTCGCCGCACAGAAAACACCCAAGGCCCGCGCCGCCTACCGGCAGGAGCATGAAGGTGATCTTCTCCTCTCCGAGGCCGCCATTCGTTTCTTCAAGGCCAACGGCATCACCAAGCTGCCCACCGTCAAGGAGCTGACGGCGGAGATCGAGGCCCTGATGTCCGAGAAGAACGCCGGGTACAATGAGTATCAGGAGCGTAAGCGGGAGGCGGACGAGCTGCTGACCGTCAAGCGGAACATCGACCAGGTGCTTCACGGTGCGCCCAGCCAGCGGAGGGACGAGCATGACCGATAACGCCGTCCGGCTGACCTATCCGCAGTACCGGGCCGTCCGGCGATTGGTGCATGACTGCTGCAACTATGACGGCGGGAACTGCCTTCTGCTGGACGATGGGGAGGAATGTGTCTGCCCGCAGAGCATTTCCTATTCGCTGATCTGCCGCTGGTTTCGGGCGGCTGTGCTGCCTCTGGACGAAAGCCTGTGCGCCGAATTGCTCCACCGCCGGGAAAGAAAAAAGTGTGTCCTGTGCGGTGGCTGGTACATCCCAAAATCCAACCGGGCCAAATACTGCCCGGAATGTGCCAAGGAGGAAGAACGCCGCAAGACCTGTGAGCGGGTGCGCCGCCACCGGGCCGGTATGTAACGGTTTAGACCCTTGAAAAGCCCGGTATCACGGGGCTTTTGGGCCGTCCTCAATAGGGGAGCTGTGTACTACCATTCCGGGCCTCGAAAATGGCCCTCTAAATGTCCACAACAAAAATTTGAAAGGAGCCGCCTATGACCGACACCCCCAGCAAGACCAAGACCACCCGCCGCCCGGACTGTGTGACGCAGCTCCGCATGGGCAACACCGTTCTCACCGTTTCCGGCTACTTCAAGCAGGACACCACCGACACCGCCGCCGACAAAATGGCGAAAGTCCTGGAGGCCGAAAGCCGCTGCCAGATCAGCCCCGGCCCGTGACCTCCTGCCGGTAGTTCCGCGATAATCCTCAGCTTAAAACTTTTTCTTGTAAGGAAGTAAAAAGCACTATACAACCGCCCCGGCCTGTGCTATACTGTTGCCATCGGAATAGCGGGGCCGGGGCTGTCGGAACGGAGGAACGATGATTAGACAGCAAACCACGCAAGCCCCTATCACCGCCCTGTACTGCCGCCTCAGCCGAGACGATGAATTGCAGGGCGAGAGCAACTCGATTTCCAATCAAAAACGCATCCTCGAAAGCTACGCCCGTGAGCATAGCCTGATGCCCTATCAGTTTTTCGTGGATGACGGATGGAGCGGAGCCAACTTCCAGCGGCCCGGCTTCACCGAGATGATGGACGCCGTGGAGAGCGGCGCGGTCAAGACGGTCGTGACGAAAGACCTCTCACGCCTGGGACGGAATTATCTGCAAGTGGGCCTATTTACAGAGATCACCTTCCCCAAGAAGGGCGTCCGCTTTATCGCCATCAATGACGGCGTGGACAGCGCCCAGGGCGACAACGACATGAGCGCCCTGCGGAACCTGTTTAACGAATGGCTTGTGCGCGATACAAGCAAGAAAATCAGAGCAGTAGTCAGAGCGAAAGGAGCAAGCGGTATGCCTATCACAAGCCAGCCGGTCTATGGCTATCTGAAAGGCCCGGACGGACACTTCATCGTTGACCCGGAGGCCGCAACCGTGGTGAAGCAGATTTACAGTCTGTGCCTCGCCGGGAACGGCCCCACGAAGATCGCCCGGATGCTGACCGAGCAGAACATCCCCACGCCGGGGACGATGGAATACCGGCGCACCGGCAGCACCCGCCGCTACTACCCGGACTACCCCTGCAAGTGGTCGAGCAACACTGTGGCGCACATCCTGGAGCGGCGGGAGTACCTGGGGCATACCGTCAACTTCAAAACAGAGAAAGTGTCCTACAAGGTCAAGACCAGCGTTGCCAACCCGGAGAACAAGGTGATGGTTTTCGAGCATACCCACGAGGCCATCATCGACGAGGCCACCTGGGAGCGGGTGCAGGAGCTTCGCAAGCAGCGCAAGCGGCCCAACCGTTACGGCGAGGTTGGCCTGTTCTCCGGTCTGTTGTTCTGCGCCGACTGCGGCAGCGTCATGTACCAGCAGAGGTATGAAACGAACAAGCGGCGGCAGGACTGCTACATCTGCGGCAGCTACAAGAAGCGCACCGCCGACTGTACGGCGCACTTTATCCGCACCGACCTCCTGACAGCGGGCGTGACCGAGAATTTACGAAAAGTCACCAGCTACGCCGCCAAGCATGAGGCCCGGTTTATGAAGCTGCTGATGGCGCAGAACGAGGACGGCGGCAAGCGGAAGAACGCCGCCCGCCGCCGTGAGCTGGAGGCGGCGCAGAAACGCATCGGGGAATTGAATGGCATCTTCAAGAGACTTTACGAGGACAGCGTGGCAGGACGCATCACGGACGAGCGCTTCATGGAGCTGTCCGCCGATTACGAGCAGGAGCAGGCCACGCTGAAAGCCCGTGTCACTGAGTTACAGGCGGAGCTGGGGCAGGCGCAGGAGGCCGCTGTGAACGTGGAGAAGTTCATGGCCGTTGTGCGGAAGTACACCAGCTTCGAGGAGCTGACCCCTACCCTCCTCCGGGAGTTCGTGGAGAAGATCGTGGTGCATGAGTGCTGGAAGGACGAGCAGGGAACGCGCCACCAGGACATTGAGATTTATTATTCTTTTGTAGGCAAGGTGGACTTGCCTGATGATTGAGCCAGACCTATCCGGCGAGGCCCCGCCGGATGGGGACGGCAAAAATTTTTAACCTCTCCTTGCTTCTTTATCCGTAGTGAGCTAAATCCCAGGGCATGAAACAGCTTATGGCTGGCGGCGGCATTGCGCTGGTGGGTGCTACGCTGATCCCGCTGCTCTCCGGCCTGTTCGGTTAATCGCCGATGGGCAGTCTGTTTGAAAGGATAACAGACTGGATTAAAGAGGGCTTAATCGAAGCGATCACAGGACAATACACCGGTATCTTTGAGTCCGTCAACAGCCAGGTCTCGGATGTGGCCTCGCAGGTAGGCCAGACACCGCAGGGGTGGAATGGCGGCGTGTTCAGCATGATCCAGAATCTTTCTGAAACCGTCGTCATTCCCATTGCGGGAATCATCCTGACTTTTGTTCTTGTCTATGAGCTGATCCAGATGATCCTGGAAAAGAACAACATGCACGATTTTGATACGTTCAACATCTTCAAGTGGATTTTCAAAACCTTTGTTGCCACATACCTGCTCACCAACTGCTTTACGATCGTCATGGCGGTGTTTGATGTCGCCCAGAATGTGGTGAGCCAGAGCGCCGGCGTGATAAACGGGAATCTGGACGTTACCGCTGCGCTGGCCGACCTGGAGACGCAGCTTGAAGCAATGGGGATGTGGGAACTGATCGGCCTGTGGCTGGAGACCAACATCATCAACCTGTGCATGTGGGTGTTGTCCATCGTGATCTTTGTCATTGTGTATGGCCGTATGATCGAGATATATCTTACGGTCAGCCTGGCACCCATACCCTTTTCCACAATGGCAAACCGTGAATGGGGGCAGATGGGGACAAATTACCTGCGCTCCCTGTTTGCTTTAGGTTTCCAAGGGTTTTTGATCCTGGTCTGTGTCGCGATCTACGCGGTGCTGGTCCAGTCAATCCCTTCTTCCGCCGACATTCACGGCGCGATCTGGGGCACGGCAGGTTATACGGTCCTGCTGGCCTTTGCCCTGTTTAAGACAGGCTCGCTATCCAAAAGCATATTTAACTCGCATTAGCGTGTAACCAACCTACATTTTAACAAGAAGGAGGACTTTTCTATATGAGTAAGACCAACAATGAAACCATACAGCCGGAGGTACAGGCACCGGAGACACAGGCGGGCGGAGGCTTGAAGCTGGATGTAAATGTGCGCCCGATTGCCCCGATGGGGAACCTTTTGGCTTTCGCCAACGTGACGATTGGGGACTGTTTTAAGATCGACGGCTTCCGTATCTGCTCCGGTGAGAACGGCCTGTATGTCAACATGCCTTCCACCCAGGATAAGCAGGGAAAATGGAGGGATGTCTGCTGGCCGGTGACGGCGGATTTCCGCAGGCAGCTTAACGACGCCCTGATCGAAGGGTACGGCCAGGCGATTGAAAATTTGCAGGCCACCCTTGAAGCGACAAAGGGAGCGGCGGAGAAACCTTCCCTGACCGGCGCCCTGAAGGATAATGCCGGCAAGGTCAAGACGCAGCCGGCAAAGTCCGCTCCTGCCAAGAATGAGCAGGCCCGATAATGCCGGAGACCGGAAAATATGGCATCGTGTACGCGGACCCGCCTTGGCGTTATGATATGAAACGCGGCAATGGGGTGGCCGAAAACCATTACCCTACCATGAGCATAGAAGAAATATGTGCGCTGCCGGTTGCAGACCTTGCAGCCAGGGACAGTGCGCTTTTTCTATGGGCCACCTTCCCGCAGCTTAATGAGGCGTTCCGTGTCATGGAGGCATGGGGATTCAAATATAAGACACTGGCCTTTTTATGGCTGAAACAGAACCGCAAGGCAGACTCCTGGTTTTATGGGATGGGCTTCTGGACCCGAAGCAATGCCGAAGTATGTCTTTTGGCGACACGCGGACACCCGAAACGCCAGTGTGCGGGAATCCACCAGTTTGTGATCTCCCATATCGAACAGCACAGCAGGAAACCGGACGAAGTGCGGGATAAGATCGTGAAGCTCATGGGCGACCAGCCCAGGGTAGAACTTTTTGCTAGGCAGCAGACCCCCGGCTGGGACGTGTGGGGCAATGAAGTGAAGTCCACGGTCACGATGCAGGAATGGAATCAGTGAGATACAGCAGGAATGGAGGTGAATTTACATGCCTTATGTACCCGTACCCAAAGACTTAACGAAAGTCAAGACGAAAGTAGCGTTTAACCTGACGAAGCGCCAGCTTATTTGTTTCAGCCTGGCCGCCCTGGTAGGGCTGCCGGTATATTTCCTTACCCGCGGCGCTATCGGCAATTCGGCGGCGGTGCTGTTGATGATCGGGCTTATGATGCCCTTTTTCTTTTTCGCCATGTATGAGCGGGACGGGCAGCCGGCGGAGAAACTTCTGAAAAACAGGCTGCGCTATAAGCTCTGGCCGAAGAAACGGCCATACCGGACGGAAAACCTATATAAATCCATGTCAAAGAAGGAGGTTACGAGGATTGCCAAAGACCAAGCAGCAGGAAGCCCAGGAAAGGCGTCTGCAAAGAAACATCAAGCAGGCAAAAACGGCCAGGGCCGACGCAAAGACAAGCGGAAATAAACCTGTCCGCGCCAAGCCGTCCAAGAAGGGCGGCTTTTTTAGCGGGCTGAAATCGGACGCCCCGCAGACGGTCCAGCAGAGTATTCCCTATAAGGAAATGTACCGGGATGGAATCTGCCGGCTGACCGACAAACTCTATTCCAAGACGGTGCAGTTTTTCGATATCAACTACCAGCTTGCACAGGCGGATGACAAAGCGCAGATTTTTGAGGGTTACTGTGATTTCCTCAATTATTTTGACGCTTCCATCCATGTGCAGCTCACCTTTATCAACCAGCGGGCCAATATGCAGGATTTCGCCCGCAGTATCGACATCCCCATCCGCGGCGACGAATATGACGGAATCCGCAGGGAGTATGGGGATATGTTAAAGGGCCAGCTCCAAAAGGGCAACAACGGCCTTACCAAGCGGAAATATATCACCTTTGGGATCGAGGCGGATGACCTTCGCACCGCGAAAATGCGCCTGGAGCGTATTGAAACGGATGTGCTGGCGAACTTCAAGACCTTAGGCGTCCAGGCAAGGCCGTTAAATGGCCTGGAACGTCTGGAACTTTTGCACAGCCAGCTCCACCCGGACGGCCAGGAAAAATTTCATTTTGAATGGAGCGACCTGCCGAAAACCGGGCTTTCCACAAAGGATTTTATTGCGCCATCGGGCCTGTCGTTTCCTAACGACGGCAAGACCTTCCGGGTGGGCGACCATTCCGGGGCGGTGTCCTTCCTGCAGATTTTAGCGCCGGAACTGACGGACCGGCTGCTGGCGGACCTTCTGGATTTGAACGACGCCGTGACGGTGAACCTGCATATCCAGTCTATCGACCAGGCGCAGGCGATCAAGAACATCAAACGCAAGATGTCCGATCTGCAGAAAATGACCATTGAAGAACAGAAGAAAGCGGTCCGCGCCGGTTATGACATGGACATCATACCTACCGACCTTGCCACCTACGGCGAAGAAGCAAAAAATCTCTTACAGGATTTGCAGAGCCGGAATGAGCGAATGTTTCTTGTGACGGTGCTGGTGGAGAATATTGCGCCGAAGCGTCAGAAGCTATTCAATGACATCCTTTCTGCCTCCGGTATTGCGCAGAAGTATAACTGTGCCCTGAAACGTCTGGACTACCAGCAGGAACAGGGGCTTATGTCCTCCCTTGCCTTAGGGTTGAACCAGATTGAAATTGAGCGTGGGCTTACGACCAGCAGCACCGCCATTTTCGTGCCGTTTACGACCTGCGAGCTGTTCCAGGAGGGCGAGGCGCTTTATTATGGTCTGAACGCTTTAAGCAACAACCTGATTATGGCGAACCGCAAGAACTTAAAGAATCCAAAAGGAGTGTATCGTAAAGGAACGGGGACACCCCGAAAACAACAGGCAGTCAGGCCGCAGGCGGCACAGGGGCGCGGGAAAGGACGCGCCAAGGTGATTTTGACGGTAGTATATCACAGACAACCGAATATGGAAAGGGGGCTAATCCTATGCCGGCAGTAACAGCAGACAGGACGATTGAACGCACCGACAAGCCGCTGCACATCACAAAGCGGATTGGCTCCACGACCTACAAGGTGAGCGTTCATTTCAGCAGGACGAGCAGGGAAACCATGAGCGATAAGCTGGTACGCCTGATTGAAAGGGACGCGGTGAAACAGTGAAAACTACACCGAAAGCCACAGCGCCGGACAGCCGGAAAGAGGGAACCATGAACGACAACAAGCTGACTATCCTTTACGAGAGATTAAGCCATGAGGACGGGCGGGAAAACGAATCCCTGTCCATTGAGCATCAAAAGGAGTACCTGGAGGAATACGCGGCCCGGAACGGCCTCACTAACATTGTCCATCGGACGGATGACGGGTGGAGCGGCACACGCTGGGACAGGCCCGGATTTTTGCAGATTATGGAGGACATCGAGCGCGGCAATGTGGGCCAAATCCTGATTAAAGACATGAGCAGATTGGGCCGCGACCACTTGCGCGTGGGGCTGTTTTTAGAGCAGTTGCGGGAGCAGGGCGTCCGGCTGATCGCCGTGGCCGAGGGCATCGACACCGCCAAGGGCGAGGACGATTTCATGCCCTTCCGAAACATCTTTGCGGAGTGGCACGCAAGAGATACCAGCCGGAAGATACGGGCGATTTTCGGCGCGAGGACGGCGGCGGGAAAGCACGTCACCGGCGCACTCCCCTACGGCTATCTGCACGACCCGGACGACCGCCAGAAGTGGATTTTGGACGAGGAAGCCGCCCCCGTTGTGAAGCGCATCTTCCAGGGCGTTATCGAGGGCAAGCCCATCGCCAGAATTGCGGAGGAATTGACCGCCGAGCGGATACTCACCCCCGCCGCCCATTGGAGGGCCATCGGGGAGCGGGTGAGCATGGGCGCATCGGGCGCAGACCCCTACAAATGGGCCACCGCCACCCTTATCCAAATCCTCAAAAAAGAAGAATATATGGGCTGGACAGTCCTCAACAAGACCGCCACGGAAAGCTACAAATCCAAGAAGCGGGAGGCCACCCCGCAGGAAAACCGGCTGATTTTCAAGGACACCCACCCCGCCATCGTTGACGAGGAAACATGGAATGTCGTTCAGCGTCTGCGGGAAACGAAGCGCGTCAGGGAGCGCATCGGCGGCGAGCCGAACCCGCTGACCGGCGTTCTGTACTGCGCCGACTGCGGACAGAAGATGTACCACAAGCAGGGCAGCACCGGCAGGCCCGACCAGCCCCACCATGAGTATGTCTGTTCCAGCTACCGCCACTATTCCCGAAGCTGCACCTGTCACTATATCCGCGTCAGCGTTGTGGAAAGTCTGGTGCTGGAAGCCATACGGCGGGTCAGCGGATATGTGCGGGAGAACGAGGCGGAGTTTATCGAGCGCGTCCGGGAGAAATCGGAGTTACAGCAGGAGGCGGCGGTAAAGGAGAGCCGCAAAAAGCTGTCAAAGGCCAAGCGGCGGCGGGAGGAAATCAGCGGCTTAATCAAGAAACTTTATGAAGCCTACGCCATGGGGAAGATACCCGAAAACCACTTTTCCGAACTGCTGACCGGCTACGACACCGAGCAGAAAACCCTTGACGGGGAAATCGAGAGGTTACAGGCCGAAATCGACCGCTACAACACCGACAGCGTGAGGGCTGACAAGTTTATCGAACTGGTGAAGCGGCACACCGAGTTTACCGAGTTTTCCGCCTCCCTGCTGAATGAATTTGTGGAGAAGATAATCGTCCATGAGGCCACCAAAGTGAACGGGGTGCGGGAGCAGGAGGTTGAAATCTATCTGAACTTTATCGGCAAATTTGACCTGCCCGAACAGGAGGAACCCGGCTGCCTGACATATTGGTCTGGGTGCTCCCCCATTTTCCGGATCATAGAATCCAGCATTTCCCGCAAAAGTTTTGGTGTATGTCTCATGCACGGCCCCTCCTGAAAAGCAATTTTACTTTTCAGGACTTCGCCGCACATTTTTCCTCCTTTGTCAACCCCTTTTTACATCTTTTTTTGACTTTATCCTCTCCTTATTCCAAACTTAATGATATTGGCCACTCTATGGCGGGATTTGATGGAGCGATCAAGAATATTTCCATTGGCATTGCCTCCGCACAGGGTAAAAGCTGGATTCACTCCGGCGGAACCCGTACCTCCGGCTGGGGAGGCAGTCAGGATGCTTTTCTGGAGTCTATGGCGGAAGCCGGAAAATCTGTAGTGGACGCGCTGGATGGCAATATCCTGTATATCAATGTCATGAACCGTTTGAGCGTGGACTGCGATTGTGACGGAAATCCTGCCGAGCCTGATATGCATGACATTGGTATTCTGGCATCTACAGACCCGGTGGCGCTGGATCAGGCGTGTATCGACTTGGTATATGCGGCAGAGGATGGAACCTCTTTGATTAACCGAATTGAGTCCAGAAACGGACTGCATACGCTGGAACACGCAGCTGAAATTGGCTTAGGCAGTCAGACTTATACGCTCTTAGGCGTTGACAATTAGGGAAAGGAAAAGCGCATTACCATCTACTACAAATTTGTCGGGGCTATCCAATAATAGAAAAACGGCATCCCTTATGGATGCCGAAAAAAATAACTTGGCTTTACGTCCTTTTGACATATCATCATCATGGGAGAGCCTTTCGTATAAGGCGGTGAGTTTGTCTTTCTCTGTCTGCTTCTTCATGGTGTGTAACCTCCTTTCTTTGAGGGTGCGCGCTTCCCTATAACCCTATTATACTTATCTGTTCGGATCAGTGACAACATACGATGAGTGCATCTGCATAAGGTTCGGTTTTACAAAAAACCTCGTCTTGCCGGAACCGGAGCCGCCGATAACAAGGATATTTTTATTCCTTGCGTACTTTGGCTGTTTCGGCCTGCCCGACATCATCAGCCTCTCTGTCTGCGTCAGCAGGATATTGTTCTCAAACACAGAATCCATGTAAGGCTCTATGTCCTTTGCGTTGCCCCAGGAAGCCGCAGTTTAAACGTACCCATTCCGTCATAGACCGGGAGGGGATTTATGCGAGGGCGCAGAGGTACAAAAAGAGGTTACAGCCGGATTATGACAGGGGGCTGTGCCTGGAAACGGTGCGGTGCGTCTTTACACTTCCAGAGGGTGAGGCGGAGAAATACCGGATAACCCATGACGGGCAGGAAACCAGGGTTTCCCTGAGAGAGAAGCTGAAGCATTTCAAGGACGCAGTGTCGCAGGACAAGAACCGGGAACGGAGCCGGGAGAAGAACAAGGACAGGGGGCAGAGCCTATGAGCAATATAATAAACGGCATTGCCAAAGACCTGAAAGCCATTCCGAAGAACCTTAAGGCAAAGACCGGGAACATTGACAAAAAGAAACTTTTCCTGATGAATCTGCCCTATATGCTTGCTGGATATTTCTGTGACAAAGTGGCGTGTCTGTGGAGGGTATCGCCGGGGCAGGACGCTTCCGCAAAGATGATGGAAGTCATGGCGGGGCTGGAAGGTTTATTTTCCAATCCACTGCCGAGTTTCTATCCGAGTGACCTTCTGATCGGGGTGTGCTGCGGCATCGCTTTACGGCTTGCGGTATATTTCAAAGCAAAGAACGCCAAGAAGTTCCGGCATGGCATGGAGTACGGTTCTGCCAGGTGCAGAGCATATCCAAGTCCATATACACGTTGTTGATTATGGTTTTCTCCGCATACTGCCGGAAAGACTTTAGCCTTAACAGATACGCAAGCACTTCATCCAGCTTTTCCTCTGACATGATAAACTGGAAAGGCTTGCCGCCAAACTCCAGCCTGTCAAACATAAGCGGGCAGCTCCCTTTCTTTATCTCACGCTCCATTGCCCTCCTGACATCCCGTAACGATTCCATAGTAATCTCCTTCCCGTTTCCTGATACACTGGCCGGAAACAATAAAAAAAGGGCAGCTACAAATCTACTGACTCATAACCGCCCTTACGCTGTTCTCAACTTATCATTTTTTTAAGACAGGGGTCTTCCACCCCCGTACCCCTGGAAACCTTGCCGGAAGTGTGATTGAAAAGATAATCACACTTCCGGCAAGGCTGAAAATGCCGCCCGCCACACTTTGCAGGCCCATCATATTTCTATTCCCGCTGTTTCTGCGAAAATCTGTTTCCTGCCCATAAGCTCATTCTGCTTTTCTTCTGGCAATCGTTTGAAAAAATTATCGTAGTCAATATCACCTGCGCCCATTTCCCTTGCAAGCACAATGATCTGTGTATGAAGCCATTCCTCCCACAAATCTTCAAACATTTCTCTGCTGTCCGTGAAAGTAGAATCATTCTCAAAGCCTGTTGGTGGTGTATAATATTGCAGCTTCACAAAACCGTACCTGCCAACATCAACTACCACAATGTCCACATCCTCAAGCTCCGCAAAGGCATCCGCCACCTTCCGGCATTTTTTCTGTTCTTCCACTGTAATGTATGCTTTTTTCTCCATATGTTCCTCCGTTTCCTGTCCCACAGCAATATCATACACGCCATCCGGAATATCCGCCACCTCTGGACATTGTGTCCAGAAGTTGGTTAAGTGATTCCTTTTTCCGCCCACCCGCCGCCATACATATCATGCTGCACCTCCTGCTGGTAGTAATGGCTCATGGTTGAGGGGGCATTGTATAGCGCCGTGATCAGGTATGCCCTGATGTTGGTGATCTTTGTGACAGTTTCCCTCATACAGCCCATGACATACTCCACATGGCCGCTGTTCAGCTTCAGGAAACGGGATTTCACAAGTTCATATGGGTATTCTTCCCCATTGATGCGGATTGTCCTGCGCTTCACACAGACCACATCACAGACGGTTTCATAGATTTCCTCATACATCTCCTTATCGCCATACTGGTCATACCTCATGTGGTGTTCATATTCCAGGTTATCACGGATCAGAGCCATATATGCGCCTGTTTCATCTATCACATCAATCGTATCAGCTTTCCCCTGTGTTCCTGCACTATCCACACCTCCCACGGATTGATTGATAGGATTTGGATAATTCATATCAGTATGGTTCTGATTGTTATAGTTAGTATTGTTATAATTAGGGGCAAATCCTTTTACTTCTTGAAGTCCAGTTTCTTTACTTGCAGAAGTCAGATTGTTTTCCCTCTTGAAGTCAGGTTCCTTTACTTCCGGAAGTTCAGACTTTTTACTTCCAGAAGTCAAATTACTTTCCTTCTTGAAGTAAAGATTTTTTACTTCTGTGGAAACATCAGTATTCACAGCCTCCCCGCCGCTTTCTTTATCCGGCATGGAAGCAAAATTTTTCACATATATGATGTCAGGTTTCCCAAGCCCCCTGCGCTTTTTCTCAATCAGCCCAATCCCATTATCCGCATCCAGCTCCCGGATAACTTTTATGCAGGTAGGTTTTGAGCATCCCAGATCTTCCATGATGTTTTCCACGGCATAAATGATGTATGCCCGGTTTTCATCATCCAGCCACCCGTTTTTCATGGAAAGCGACATCCGGTCAAGCATCAGCCCATACAGGAGCTTAGCATCGCTGCTAAGCCCCTTAAAACGCTCGTCCTTTATCAGCAGGCGGGGAACACGGTAAAAAGAAAACTGCTCTGCTTCTACGCCATAGTAATAATCAAATCTCAATGGCTCGCCCATTCTGCCGCCTCCTTTACCGCTTACTCTGCCATTCCTCCAAAAGCTCGATAATGATGCCCTCTATATCGTCATTGGAATAGTCCTCCGGAAAATACCTGTTGATCTTATCTCCCTTAATCGTTACTTTCCTCTCTTTCGGCTTTTCCTCCGTCAGTATCAGCCTGACCATCGCCAGTGTCAGCTCGCCGCTTTTCCCATACTCCTTCAACTTTGCCGCCTGCGCATTGGAAACCGATGCGCCCGTTTCCTGGAGAATGACCGTTACATACTGCTGCTGTTCTTCTGAGAGGAAAGAAATGTCAACGCCCTGCGCTATCCCTATCTTCTTTGCGTCCACCATGCCAAGCAGCTCATCCGAGAGCCTTGCCAGCCACACATACCTCTGC
>OFFL01001098.1_pt1 | contig 22648 bp, 18 predicted proteins | sample 1521391 | NCBI WGS metagenome assembly OFFL01 (sample SAMEA3504082, study PRJEB24116) | mouse gut metagenome | biome: mouse gut; feature: mouse-associated habitat; material: faeces | place: Denmark | collected 2011
GCTCGAACTCTCGACCCACTGATTAAGAGTCAGTTGCTCTACCAACTGAGCTACGGAGTCATTGCATGAGGTGTTTCTCTCAATTGCGATGCAAAGGTACAACCTTTTTTTTATTCCACCAAATATTTTTTTAGTTTTTTCAATATTTTTTTCGAGCTATTCTTGGAACCCGCCAAAGAACCGAGCCATTTTAGGCACACAATCACCTGTCATACTGACGATTGACACCCAAACAACGATGTTACATGAAGATTGCCACCTATAAGGATTTCAGGAGTCACATTAAGCATAGAGCACTTTTAACTGGTGACGATGGGGGTGGCAAGGAGACAGCCGCGAGAGGATTACTCGAATAAGCGACGATGTAGATGAAGGGGATTGACGACATGGACTACTATGAAAGTGACAAGGTAGCCTGTAAGGGCGGCGGCAATGAGTGTGCCTTCCCTGACCCCCTGGACGGTGCCGCTGGCAAGCAGCGAGTAGCCCACAGCGAGAACGACCAGAAGGATGTCGAAGCGCACCTTCAAGGCCCCGAAGTCTTTATTGTAACGTCTGGCAGCATATTTTACCACACCCTCAGCGCTCATTATCACCACATTGGACCGAAGCTCGATGACCACGGCCACAGCCTGCACAAGGCAACCGGCAAGCAGGATGGCCAGACGCATCGGATAGCTGTCCGGATGGATTGGGGAGAGAAGCATCATGTTGATGTCGATGAAAGCCGAGAAGAGAAACGAGAAAGGTATCTGCATTAGAATCTCGATACGGTCCTTGCGGGTGCCAACTCCACCGCGTATGAGCCAAAGCTGCACGAAAATGATCGCGACGTTGAAGCTGAATGTGGCCATGCCGAGAGTAAGTGGCGTGGTGAGCGAAAGAACGTAGTTGAACGAGGATATAGGCGTGGTGCCCAACGAGGATGTGACAATCAGTGATATGGCCAGCGAGAGAAGATATAGGCCAAAAATAAAGGCGGCGTAACGTACGGTCAATTCTTTCATCTTTTTTACCTTAGAGTATAGAAATTACGTGTGCGCATCCCGGATTGAGGGGATGCAGATGACGCTGACGGCCTCGTGTCTATCTGAGGGCGGCGTGGCCATTGAGCGCGTTCAAGGGGGTATCCTCTTTCGGCAAGAGGGGGAGCCCGGATGCTATAATAAGCGCAAAGTTACAAAATTTTACACATTTTTACGACATACAAGTATAGAATTTGCCCATTTCAGACCCATTATGATACTATTTTAGCAAAAACTTGACCTGTGACGATATTATCTCTTTAATATAGTCACATTATTTAATAAATCTGTGTAACTTCGCGGTGGACACTTTCTGCCCGACCCTAACACCTAAGCATCATCACATTTACAAATAATTTACTTTTTCATAACTACCCCTGTAACCATGAAAAAACGTTCAGCTTTGTTATTATCCGCAGTTTGCGCGATAGCTTACACCGCACCCGTCAACGCTGCGCTTCCATCGACCCTCCCAAAGGCTATGGACACCTACCGGACCACCTGGGAGAAGAATTATGTCCCTGACAACCTTGAGACCATGTGGTACTACTCCGACTGGAGCAACAACACCACCACTCTCGGCACAGAAGGTTCGGCCTCGTCGTCGTTCCTCATCGGCAACGGCCAGCTCGGAGGATGCGTATCGGGCAACGGATGGCGTTATCTCAAGCTGAACGAGAAAGGGCTCTTCGCCGGCAAGCCTGAAATCAACGACTGGAAAGGCTACCAGGACTTCGGCACAGTCATAGTAAAACCGGGAAAAGACCTATCGACCGGATTCCTCCATCAGCTCGACCTCACCACCGGCCTTTATTCATCCATAGGCCAGGCCAGCACCTGGGGTCAGTACAACCCAGAACCCACAGGGGTCCTGCAGTGGTTTGCCAGCTATCCTGACCAGGTCATAGCAGGCTACTTCGGTTTTGACACTCCGGGATTCACAAACCTTGAAATAGAACTCACATCCAAGCAGAACGCCTCGTCGACGGCACGCAGCATCGACAGCCAGACAGCCGAGGTGGAATTCAGCGGCACACTCTCGGGCGAACTCGTGAGCTACGCTGCCTGCATGCGCATAGTTGCCACCGGGGGTACAGTCACCGCCTCAGGCAGCTCTGTGAAGGTCGCCGACGCCGACAATGTACTCATCCTCATTGCCGCCGCCACCGACTATGACTCTTCGTCGCCCACTTTCCTCTCCGGCACCGAAGGGCTCCCGACACTCGTGGAGAAGAGGGTGGCCGATGCCTCAGCCCTCGGCTGGGAGACACTCTATGACCGCCACGTGGCCGACCATCAGGCACTCTACAACTCAATGCGCCTCGAAATCGACGGCCGTGCCAACACCACGCCCACCGGCGAACTGCTAAAGGCCTATACCACAGGTGCAGTGAGCCAGGCTCAAGCCAGACAACATGAGAACATGGTGTTCAACTATGGCCGCTACCTCATGATAGCCGCCGCGCGTCCTGTCAAGGACGGCAAGGGCATGGACGCTCCTACCAACCTTCAGGGCATCTGGGCCCATGACTCGAAGATGTGGAACTGCGACATCCATACCAACATCAATGTCGAAATGAACTATTGGCCTGCAGAAGTGACCAACCTCTCTGACAACCACCTCACCTTCTGCAACTGGATCATAAACCTCTCGCAGAGCGACTACTGGAAATGGCTGGCAAAAGAGTACCTGGCCAAGGACCGCAACGCCACCGACCTCGACGGCAATGAATGGACCTCCCTGATGGCCATGAACCCGTTCGGAGGAGGCACCACCTATGACACCAACGGCACATACAACGACCGCTACAACGCAGCCCAGGCATGGATGTGCTCTCACCTTATACAGCACTACCTCTACACCCTCGACGAGGAGTATCTCTCACGCGCCCTCCCGGTGCTATGGCGTGCATGCCGCTTCTGGGTGCGCAACATGGACCGCAAGGAGGAGAACGGCGGCTACGTCTATGAGATCCCCCAGGAGAGCTCACCCGAGAACAACGGTGGTTCAGGCCCGGCGACAGCCCATACCCAGCAGCTGGTTACTTATCTTTTCAAGCACACACTCAACCTGCTCGAGAGCCATCCCATAGCCGAAGCCACACGTGAACAAATAGCCGATCTACAGGAAAAATACGACCATCTCGACCGCGGACTTAACATCTGGATGTCAGACGGCAAGCCCTACCTGCGCGAATGGAAGTACACCGACACTTTCGGCGAAGCCAACCACCGTCACCTTTCCCACCTGGTGTGCATGTACCCTCTCGACCTCGTTTCGACCGACGAACCCGACATCTACGAAGCCACAATCAACGCCATGGAGCAGCGCGGCCTCAAATGCGGAGCCGTTGACGCCGCCGTATGGACCACCGCATGGAAGACATGCCTCTGGGCTCGTGCCCACAGCCAGAATGCCTTCAAGGTATATAGCAGCACCATCGGCTACCAGACTGAGTCGGAAGCCGGAACCGGCCTCTTCTACAACCTCACCGCCCTCAACCAGTGCATGCAGATGGAGGGCAACTGGGGCCTTACCGCAGGTGTTGCTGAAATGCTAGTGCAGAGCCACGCCGGATTCATTGACATCCTCCCCGCTCTGCCCGCCGAGTGGTCAACAGGCAAAGCCACAGGCCTCAAAGCCATCGGAAACTTCACTGTCGACATCGAGTGGGCCTCAGGCTCGCCAAAACTCTTCAAGGTCACCTCGGTAAAAGGTGGAACATTCCGCCTCAAGCGATCTGTCGTGGAGGCCTACAGCTACATCTACCGTGACAACATGCTGCTCGACCCATCGGAATTCCTCTTCGGATATTACTCACGCAGCGATGCCGACGAGCTGATAGAGTTTGACTGCGCCCCGGGCGAAACCTACACCTTATCCACAACAAAGATCAAGCAGGAAGGCACCACGATGATATCCGATCTCGAAGCCTCAGCACTGACCATCAGCAACCGCGGCCACCACGTCACCATCGATGGCGGGACACCCCTCTCTGTCGAGGCATTCAGCCTCCAAGGCATCGCCCTCCCCATCAGCGGATCGCTCACTGACTTCACCCTTCCCGGTGCAGCCACAGGAGTAGTGATTGTACGTGTGATTGACCAGAACCGCAACACTATCGTCAAAAAACTGCAACTGTAGCTCTAAAAATCAGTGGCTAAGGGCCAAAAAACGCCAAAAAGTGTGTTTAGATACGTGTAATTAAAAGAAATTTCGTATATTTGCAAGCTGAAAAAGGGCGCGACACCTCCGCCCTCCATGAAAACCAATCGAAAAAATATTAATTAACTAATTTAAATACATCACTTTAACACAATGCAAAGCAAAGGATCTTTGGGAAGTGTTGTTGCCGGTGTGATAGCCATATTCATGGTGCTCATCTGCCTCTTCTACCTCTCCTTCACAATGGTGACCAACCATTACGAGAAGAAGGCTACCGAGTATGCCGAAGTGGAAGCCGCCAAGGACAACAACAGTTCTGAAACTAAACGCAAAGCCTATAGCGAGTACATCAAGAACATCGCTAACGAGAAGGTTTATTTAGGTTATACTTTCAACGAAGTACAGAAGCTCGGCGTAGGGCTCGGTCTTGACCTCAAGGGTGGTATGAACGTCACCCTCCAGGTGTCTGTGCCCGACATCCTCCGTTCGATGGCCAACGCCGAAGGCAATCCATATTTTGAAAAAGCCGTAGCCAACGCCGACTCCGTGGCCCGCGTCAACAAGAGCAACGACTTCATCGACATCTTCTGCGCCGAATACCGTAAGCTCGACCCCCAAGGCGACCTTTCAGTTGTGTTCAAAGACCAGGTAAAGCGTGGCGACAACATCGACGCCATTAAGACTGCCCTCAAGCAGGAAGTAAAGGACCGCGTTAGCTCATCAACCAACGTGCTCCGTACTCGTATCGACCAGTTCGGCGTCGTAGCCCCCAACATCCAGGAGCTCGAGAAGGACGGCCAGATACTCCTTGAACTCCCCGGTGTAAAAGAGCACGACCGTGTGCGCGAGCTCCTCAAATCGAGCGCAAATCTCGAATTCTACGAGACCACCTCGTTCAGCGAGATTTCAGGCATCCTCCAGGAACTCGACCGCACTCTGCGCGCTGACTCCACCGGCAACGGCAAGGGTCTCTTCGACTACTTCCTCCAGGTAGGCAATCCTCGTAATATAATAGGTGTAGGTGCTGCCACCGAGACAGCCCGCGACACTATCGACATGCTCCTTGCTTCACCCGCAGCCAAGCGCATCCTGCCCGCCAACCTCAAACTGGCATGGGAATTCAAACCCGAGGTAGTGCAGGTTGAGGATTCAGTCAAAGGCAAGCGCAACCTCTCGATATTCCAGCTCGTGGCCCTCAAGACCACAAACGGCAAGCCGGCCCTCAGCGGCGACGTCATCACCTCGGCTACAAGCGACTATGACGCAATGCAGGGTGGTAACTACGTGTCAATGAACATGAAGCCCGAAGCTGCCCGCCAGTGGGCCCGCATCACAGCAGCCAACATCGAAAAGCAGGTAGCCATCGTGCTCGACGACCATGTATACTCAGCACCCCGCGTAAACTCAGTCATCGAAGGTGGTCGCTCGCAGATTACCGGCGACTTCACCACTGACGAAGCAAAGGACTTGGCCAACGTGCTCAAGAGCGGTAAGATGGCAGCCAAGGTTGACATCATCTCTGACACCGTTATCGGTCCGTCGCTCGGCGAACAGGCTATCAAGGATGGTCTCTGGTCATTCGTCATCGCCCTCGTGCTCCTGATGGTGTTCATGTGCCTCTTCTATGGCTTCATCCCCGGCCTCATCGCCAACCTCGCCCTTATCTTCAACATCTTCTTCACTTTCGGTATCCTCGCCTCATTCCAGGCCGTGCTGACCCTCTCGGGTATCGCCGGTATCGTCCTCGCCCTGGGTATGGCCGTTGACGCCAACGTGCTCATCTACGAGCGCGCCAAGGAAGAACTCCGCTCGGGCAAGAACGTGCGCACAGCCATCGCTGACGGTTACAGCAACGCCTTCTCGGCCATCTTTGACTCGAACCTTACCTCTATCATCACCGGTGTGATCCTCCTCCTCTTCGGTACAGGTCCCATCAAGGGCTTCGCCACCACCCTCATCATCGGTATCATCTGCTCGTTCTTCACAGCTGTCTACCTCACCCGCCTCATCTACATCATGGGTGCCAAGACCAAGCCTTTCGAACGTCTCACATTCACCACTGCCCTCTCACGCAAAATGTTCACCAACACCAAGTTCAACTTCCTTGGTGCCCGCAAGGTGAGCTTCACAGTGGTAGGCATTGCCTGCGCCGTTGTCATCATCTCGCTCTTCGCTCGCGGCCTCAACCAGGGCATCGACTTCTCAGGTGGTCGCAACTACGTGGTGCAGTTTGATCATCCTGTCAAGACCCACGAACTTCAGGCACAGCTCGCGCCCCTCTTCGAAGGTGCCCAGCTCAGCGTCATCACCATTGACGACGACACCAAAGTCCGTATCTCGACCAACTACAAAATCGACTCCGACGAAGAGAACATCGACAACGAAATCACCCAGATTCTCTACAACGGTCTCCAGAACGAGCTCAACGGCATGAGCATCGAGGACTTCTCGACCACCAACGAGAACATCGGTATCATGTCATCGCAGAAAGTAGGTCCTACCGTGGCCAACGACATGCGCACTGACGCCTACATCGCCGTAATCCTCGCACTTCTGGCCATGTTCTTCTACATCCTGCTCCGCTTCCGCAACGTGGCCTTCTCCGTAGGTGCCCTCGCTGCCGTAGCCTTCACAGCATTCACCATCATCGGTTTCTACTCACTCTTCTGGGGCGTATTCCCATTCGCTATGGAAATCGACCAGTCGTTCATCGCTGCCATCCTTACAGTGATCGGTTACCAGATCAACGACACCGTGGTAGTCTTCGACCGTGTGCGTGAAAACGTAGGTCTCTATCCCAAGCAGGACTTCTTCACCACCATCAACTCCTCAATCAACTCCACCCTCGGACGTACAGTGATGACCTCGTCATCCACCCTCCTGGTGCTCCTCTGTATCTTCATCCTCGGTGGTGACGCTATCCGTTCATTCGTCTTCGCCATGATATTCGGTGTAATCATCGGTACTCTCGCAACCATCTACGTTGCAGCACCTGTGGCCTACATCACCGACAGCCGCCGCAACCGCAAAGCTGTCAAGGCGTAAGCATCCTCCCCGGCGTCAGGTCTCACTGTGATGTGGCCGACGCGATAAAACCAACCAAATCCCCGATTTCGCGACAACATGCGGAATCGGGGATTTTTCTTATACACGCCTCCCACGGATAGCCAACGTCACAAGAGAAAATGCCGAACGGGACAAAACGAAACCCCATGTGTGACCGGAGACATCCAAATTTCAGAGAAAAAGCTTGGATTTTCCGAATTATTTTTAGACTTTTGCGTAGGCTTGGGTGTTGTATCATCATCCACCAACATTCTTCTTACCTTATGAGTCAAAACCCAGCATCTGACCACGCCAAATCGCCACTGCGCCGACTCGCCTCCATCCCGGAGAGGATAGTGCGCTTCTACGTCGATGGATTCCGCGCCATGACTGTGGGTCGCAAGCTGTGGCTGCTCATCATCATCAAACTCTTCATCCTCTTCTTCATCTTCAAGCTCTTCTTCTTCCCTGACATTCTGCAGCGCGACTATGACACCGACGGAGAACGAGCCGACGCCGTGCGCAGGTCGCTCCTCACACGCTGACACTATTTATTTATTCGACAATACACAATCATCAACCCTAAACATATCTATCTATGGACGATTTAATGACCGTAGTCGACTGGTCGAGATGGCAATTTGCCCTCACAGCGATGTACCACTGGCTATTCGTGCCCCTCACTCTGGGTCTGAGCGTGATAGTGGGTATCATGGAGACTATCTACTATCGCACCCGCAAGGAGAAATGGCTCGCCCTCACCAAATTCTGGATGACCCTCTTCGGCATCAACTTTGCCGTCGGTGTGGCCACAGGCATAATCCTCGAGTTTGAGTTTGGCACCAACTGGTCAAACTACAGCTGGTTTGTCGGCGACATCTTCGGCGCGCCCCTCGCCATCGAAGGGCTCCTCGCCTTCTTCATGGAGGCCACATTCATTGCCATCATGTTCTTCGGATGGAAGAAAGTTAGCCCCGGATTCCATCTGGCCTCCACGTGGCTCACAGCCCTCGGCGCCTCGATTTCTGCCCTTTGGATACTCGTGGCCAATGCCTGGATGCAGTATCCGGTAGGAATGGAATTCGACCCCGCGCAGATGCGCAACGTCATGGACGACTTCTGGGCCGTGGCCTTCTCGCCGGTAGCCATCCACAAGTTCTTCCACGCCGTCTTCGACGGATGGGTGCTCGCCGCCGTCTTCGTCATCGGCGTAAGCGCATGGATGCTGATGAAGCAGCGACGTCGCCAATTCGCCATGGATTCCATCCGCATCGCCACATGGGTTGGATTCATCGGGATGCTCCTCACCCTTTGGACAGGCGACAGCTCTGCCGTCGATGTAGCACGTGTCCAGCCTATGAAGCTTGCAGCCATGGAAGGCCTCTATGACGGCAGCCGTGGACAGGAGATAGTTGCATTCGGTATCCTCGACCCATCCAAGGAACGAGCCGACGACTCCGACCCCTACCTCTTCAAGATAGCCCTCCCCTACGGTCTCTCAATCCTCGCCAACCATGACCACGAATCGTTCGTTCCAGGCATAAACGACATCATAGCCGGCGTCAGCATCAACGCCGACGGTGACACAGTCAACACCGTCTCCTACGCTGAGCGCATAGCAGCAGGCAAACGCGCCCACGAAGCCCTCCGCGCCTTCGATGCAGCCTATGCCGCTGCCGACACAGCAGCCATGGCTGCGGCCAAAGCCAGCCTCCGCGACGACTACCGCTTCTTCGGTTACGGCTACCTCGATTCGCCCGACGAAGCTGTTCCCCCGGTCGGAGTAACCTTCTACTCATTCCATATCATGGCCTTGGCCGGAGGTTACCTCATGCTCTTCTTTGTCATAGCCCTCGCAGCCCTCTACCGCTGGCCATCACTCTGGCAACGCCGTTGGTGGCAATGGGTCAGCATCCTCACCATCATGGTTGTTTGGATATGCTCTCAAGCCGGATGGGTTACTGCCGAGGTAGGACGTCAACCCTGGATCATCGAAGGCCTCATGCCCACCAAGGCTGCCGTCTCAGCCATCTCCTCGACAGCCGTGCAACTGACATTCTGGATGTTCGCCATCCTCTTCACCGCACTCCTCGCAGCCGAAGTCACCATCATGCTCAAGCAGATACGCAACGGCTCCAAAGAAAATCACGCCGATACCGAATCTGACGGCCAGGCATACTAACCACATTCCATAACAACCATCTTAACACCCCTAATCATGGAACTTCAAACCCTACAGACATACTGGTGGCTGCTCATCTCCGTGCTCGGTGCGCTCCTCGTCTTCCTACTCTTCGTCCAGGGGGGACAGACCTTCCTGCTCGGCGTTCCTGACCGCTCCGAAGCATCGCGACGCATGATAAGCACTCTCGGCCACAAATGGGAACTCACCTTCACCACCCTCGTGGTATTCGGCGGAGCATTCTTCGCTTCATTCCCCCTGTTCTACTCCACAAGCTTCGGCGGTGCCTACTGGCTCTGGATGCTCATCCTTGTCAGCTTCGTACTTCAGGCTGTGAGCTACGAATTCAGGACCAAACCCGGCAACCTCTTCGGCACACGCACCTATGACACATTCCTCTTCATCAACGGATGTGTCGGATGCATACTTCTGGGAGTCGCCGTGGCCATGATGTTCTTCGGAGCCGAATTCACCGTCCAGAAAGGCAACATACTCGACACCGGATCCCCTGTCATCTCACGCTGGGCCGATTCTCACGGCTTCGAGGCCATATTCTACTGGAAAAACCTCGTGCTCGGATTCACCGTCCTCTTTCTGGCAAGGACACAGGCTGCCCTCTACATGCTCAACAACAATCCTGCCGACGATGACTTCTTCCGCGCCAACCGACGCCGCGTCCTGGCCAATGGTGTCATCTTTGTGGTATTTTTCCTCCTATTCGCCGGGCTTCTACTCTCAGCAGCAGGACTCGAGACCACCTCGACAGCATCAATCAACGGAGGGAAAAGCACATTCGCCCTGCGCGAGTACAAATACCTCTTCAACTACCTTGAGATGTGGTGGGCTCTCGCAGCGCTCCTCATCGGTGTGGTCATGGTGCTCTACGGCATCATCCGGTCAGCCTTTGCCACCCACTTCACAAAGGGCATCTGGTGGAGCGGCATAGGAACCATTCTCGTGGTCCTCAGTCTCTTCTGGGTGGCAGGCTACAACAACACCCCCTACTACCCCTCGCTCATTGACCCCGCATCCTCTCTCACCATCTTCAACAGTTCGTCGAGCCACTTCACGCTAACAGCCATGAGCTGGGTATCACTCATCATCCCATTCGTGGCAGCCTACATCATCTACGCATGGTATGCCATGGACCGTCGCCACAACGGCTGACCATCCACGGCACATCGACATACACACTACTAAAAACCACCGGCGGTGTCCATCCCTGAAATGGGAGGTCACCGCCGGTCGACGTATCATCTAATCCGATTCAGACAGACTGACGCTACAAGTCAAAGAAGGTCTTGAAAGCCGCTATCGTATAGGCATGATCGGCCGCCGAAGCCGTCTCGCGCACCGAATGCATCGCCCAGATTGCCTCTCCCATATCCACACCGCGCAGATCGATCTGCGACGTCAGGATATTACCAAGAGTCGAACCTCCGGCCACATCGCTGTGATTGACGAAGTACTGGAACGGCACACCCGCCTTCTCACATATACCTCTGAACACCGCCGCGGAGTCGGCATCAGTCATATACTTGCAGTTGGCGTTGATCTTGATCACCGGACCGCCACCCACCACCGGGTGATTCGTCGGGTCATACTTCTCAGGATAATTCGGATGGAAAGCATGCGCGTTATCGGCCGACACCATGAACGAATTGTCAATGCTCCTCAGATAATCCTCCTCAGAGCCGCCCAGACATCCCGTCACACGTCTTAGCAACTGACACAGCACAGGCGAAGCCGCACCCTGTTTGGTCCCCGACCCTGTCTCCTCATTGTCAAACACCGCCATAACCCTTGTCTGGGTTGTCGACGTCGTAGAGGTCAGCGCCGTCAGCGCCGCATGCACCATGCTCAGGTCGTCGAGGCGCCCGGAGGTCACAAACTCCTCATGGAGCCCGACAAGACATGCAGGGGTAGTGTCATAGAGCGACAGGTCAAAATCAAGCACATCCTCAGGCTTGCGGCCCACAGCCTCAGCCACGAGTCTTACCAAAAGGCCATCACTCTCAAGCGAATCCTTCACCAGTCCTATCACCGGCAGCATATCCTTTTGGCGTGACAGAGGATTCCCCTCGTTCACAGCGCGGTTGAAATGTATGGCAAGATGGGGAATGGTAAGAAGCGGACGATCAAACTTGACCGTCACACACTCGGGGTGGAGCACATCCTCACCGCGGAGCACCACTCGTCCGGCTATCGAGAGCGGACGGTCAAACCACGTGTAAAGAATCGGGCCGCCATACACCTCCACATTGAGCCTTACTACACCACCTTCACCACACATCTCAGCATTCGGCTTGATGCGCAGGCACGGTGAGTCACTATGGGCCGAGATGATGCGGAAACCGGCTTCAGGGCCACCGGTGGTCACAACGAAAGCGAATATAGCGCTTCCGTTCTTCGTGATATAATACTTGCCTCCGCGCTCAAGCTCCCAGTGGTCAGCCGGGTCAAGTTGCTTGAAGCCGTTGGCGTCGAGCTCATTCTTCACCGTCTTTACGGCAAGGAAATTCACCGGACTCTTGTCCAGAAACTCCATTAATGACCGAGCAGTCATCTTAACATCTTCCATGATAATATCTTCAGATTAACGTTAGCGGGCAGGGTGATCTCGATACGAAATGGGCGCAGTATGGAACGACGTCCGCGGTCACAGCCTTACCCGAAGCAAAGATAAGCATTTCCACCGCCAAAACCAAAAAAGGATGGCGGCAAACGGCATCGTCATCCCGACACCTCTGCCACCATCCCGGCATGGTACGTATTTATATTTATATCAATGAGCAGTCAGCAGTATCAGTAACCCTCGTCAAACAAAGCCTTTGCCTCAGGCGTCAGGAAACGGTCCACCTCATAGGGATAGACAGCCACATCTACCATACCGCGCGAGTATGGAGCAATGTCATAGGGATTATAATGGAAATAAAGCGTATTGTTAGAGATATAGGGATAACCCGGCGAAGTGAGCTGCGAAGTAAAGATACCTGCTTTCTCAAGCCCGTCCACAGGAACCTCGAGCTGACGTGCGAGGGCATTGATGATGATAGGCATTATCGAATCCTGCCCGGCCTTGGTGAGGATATTGTCCACATCAAGCACAGTACCAGACTTCAGCACATAAGTGAAAGGATGAGAAGCCGTCATCGGGTGCGCACCCCCAAGATAAGCCGATGTCGTCACCTGATAGGTCGCCATCTCCTCGTCAAGATCAAGCACCGTGGCTGTCACGCTGCTGAAATAAGCTCCTATGCCGTCAGGGCCCGCAGGAAGCGAATCCATCTGAGTGGCGCTCTTTACCCCCTCTATGAAACTGATATCACCCAGATAAGAGTCCAAAGCTCCCTCCAGCGTGGTAGAAGTAGTGTCATTGAAAGCATACTCAAGCAGAGTCCGGCGCAGAGGTGTCAGGTCAGCGTCACCAAGCTTTTCAGGCCAATGTATCGACGCATATACATCCACATAGGCAGTGTCATAGTCAGTTTCTACACGGTAATTGCGGTCAGCAGTTTTAATCACCTGGTTCACCACAAACTCCGTAACATCCGATCTGCCCGAGCCTTCACCGGATCCCCCGGCACATGAACTCACTCCGGCAAGCGCCGCTGCTGCGGCTCCCAATAAATAAAAACTCTTTTTCATAACCTAATTGAACATTTTATCTTTCTTACTGCGCCTCATCTCCCCTTCAGAGAGCCTGGGGTGGAAAGTCGGCAAAATTGAAAATTATATCTCATATAATAAAGAAACACGCCCAAACTGTAACTGGTTTGTAACACGACACATATTTACCAACCATTAACACCATGCCCCCAAACCGCGAAACAGACCAAATAAAACGAAAAAACACCCTCGTTAACAACTTTACACGTTTAAACACTCGGAAATTGGTAAAAAAATTCTTACCTTTGCACCGTAAATGTAAAATTTGCATTCTGAAATAGAAATTACTAATCAATAACACTTTTAAAACTATGTCTGAAATTGCATCACGAGTTAAAGCTATCATCGTTGATAAGCTCGGTGTTGACGAAAATGAAGTAACCGAAACCGCAGAATTCACCAAAGATCTTGGCGCAGACAGCCTCGACACCGTTGAACTCATCATGGAATTTGAGAAAGAATTTGGAATCACTATCCCCGATGACCAGGCTGAGAAAATCGGCACTGTAAACGACGCTATCGCTTACATCGAGGCTAACACCAACAAGTAATCACGGTCAAACCCGCGCAAGCCAGCCCTAAAAGCAGGCATGCCTGACCGAGCCAAAAGGCTCCCCACGCCACACAGCGCGGTGGAGCCTTCTTCTCAATTATAACCACCTCTCATCTCCTCGCTAAAGAAAACACTTCAAATGGAATTAAAAAGAGTTGTTATAACCGGTCTCGGAGCCATCACTCCCCTCGGCAACGACGTAGAAACCACCTGGAACAACGCCGTAGCCGGTAAAAGCGGAGCAGGACCCATCACCCATTTCGATGCCTCCAAATTCAAGACCCAATTCGCATGCGAGGTCAAAGGCTACAACCCTAATGACCATTTCGACCGCAAAAAACTCCGTCAGCTCGACCTCTACGCTCAGTATGCCATGGTGGCTGCCCGCCAGGCTGTGGCCGACTCCGGATTAGAACAAGCACCCAACCTTGACCGCAACCGCGTAGGCGTAATCGTCGCCGCTGGAATCGGTGGCCTCCACACATTCGAGGAAGAAGCAGGCTACTTCGCCCTCAACGGAGCCGAACAGGGTCCCAAATACAACCCATTCTTCATCCCCAAGATGATTGCCGACATCGCATCAGGACACATCTCAATGGACTACCACTTCCACGGTCCTAACTTTGGTGTTGTGTCAGCATGCGCCTCTTCCAACAACGCCATCATCGACGCTTTCAACCTCATACGTCTCGGCAAAGCCGACGCTATCGTAACCGGCGGTGCGGAAGCTGCTATCTATCCCGCAGGTGTGGGTGGCTTCAACTCTATGCACGCCCTCTCAACCCGCAATGACGATCCCGAACGCGCATCACGTCCATTCAGCGCATCACGCGACGGATTCGTGATGGGCGAAGGCTCCGTAGTCCTCATCCTCGAGGAACTCGAACACGCCAAGGCTCGCGGTGCTAAAATCTACGCCGAAGTTGCCGGCGGTGGCATGAGCGCCGACGCATATCACCTCACTGCCACACATCCCGAAGGCCTCGGAGCAATCCTCTCGATGAAAAACGCCCTCGATGATGCAGGCATGAAGCCCGAGGATATCGACTACATCAACGTTCACGGAACTTCAACCCCCGTAGGCGACATCTCAGAAGTCAAGGCTATCGTCGAAGTATTCGGCGACCAGGCTCACAAGCTCAACATCAGCTCAACAAAGTCAATGACAGGACACCTCCTCGGCGCTACCGGCGCACTCGAGGCAATGTTCTCAACCCTCGCCGTACAGAACGACATCGTTCCCCCCACCATCAACCACGAAGATGGCGACAACGACGAAAACATCGACTACACGCTTAACTTCACATTCAACAAAGCTGAAAACCGTCCCGTGAGAGCAGCCCTCTCCAACTCATTCGGCTTCGGAGGCCACAACGCCACCGTAATCGTGAAGAAATACGAAGCCTGATCCATAGAGCATATACTCAACTGACACCGACCCGGACTCCTCGGCACCACGCCTAAGTCCGGGTCATTTTATATCCACGTCAATCCATCCGCCGGAGCCCGCCCTACTCCATGGGACAAAAAGAAAGGACGATTCTATCCAACATGGGATAAAACCGTCCTAAAATATCATTGTTATGACTCTCTTCTTAGAAAGGAAGGTCGTCAGTGGGGCTCGGAGCCAAATCAGGAGCCGGAGGCGCAGGAGCTGCCGAGGGAGCTGCATAGCCCTGAGGCATCTGGGTGGCAGGGCCATAGGCAGGAGCAGGAGCTGCAGCGCTTGCATCCTCAGCCTTCCACGCACGGACCTCTACATACCAACGGCCATTATATTCGCGGCTGTCAATGTCAAAGCTCAGCTTCACTACCTGTCCCACCTGGAGAGGGAACTGGTCCACGCGGTCGCCGAAAAAGTTAAAAAACACCTTGCGGGGATAAGTCTCCATAGTCTCAAGCACATATTCGCGCTTCTTCCAGGCATTACCCTTCTGCGAAGTGCCCCCCACTTCCGGGAGAGCCACTATGATTTTTCCTGTTATTTCCATTATTATATCTTATTGAATTTTGCTTGGTATCAGTGAGGCAATCTTCGATAGCCTCTACAAAAGTACTCATTTTTCCCCGACTGACCAACATCCCCTCCATTAATTAACCAAAAACTTTTCTACATCCGCCCCTTGTCACCCACGGTGCTCCCCAACTTGCATATCTCCACGATTCTATGTAATTTTGCACATCCAAAACCTACACAACGCATCATGCAACGCTATCTCCGCCACCTCTTTCAGCTCATCCTCTCCCCCGGCAACGGATGGGAGGACATAGCACGCGCCAATGACACACCGCGTGCCATAGCCTCGTCAGGCTTCTATCCACTCATCGCCATAGCGTCAGTGAGCGTCTTCGTCCAGGGGATCTACCACACCCATCTCCCCTTCCTCCTCCTTTTCATGCGCATGATAGTCACTTTCCTGTGCTACTTCATCTCATATTTCTTCGGCACATTCATCCTGTCAGTCCTCCTCGAGCGTACTCTCACAGGACGTTATGACCAGCGCAGGGCCGACACATTCGTCCTCTACACACTCGGTCTGCTGTCACTCATATCCCTCATCCTCAACTGTCTGCCGGTCACATCAATGATGCTCTTCTTCCTCCCTCTCTATGTGGCACTCATCCAGTGGAAAGCAACAGCCTACCTCCAGGTATCCGCACCGCGTACAGGCATATTCATGCTCATCGCTATCCTCGGTGTCCTGCTCCCTCCCTACTTTTTCTATCTCCTCTTCTCCATAATACTCTAACACAAGCTATTCACTCCCCTCTTCCATACCCCACATGAATCCCAAGGAAATCAACATAAAAAACAAACGCGCCACCTACGATTACGCCATCTCCGACACCTTTACCGCAGGTCTCGTCCTAACAGGCACCGAGATCAAATCCCTGCGCCAAGGCAAAGCTTCACTCGCCGACACATTCTGCTACGTCGACAACGGAGAAGTCTGGGTGAAAAACATGTATATCGCTGAATACTTCTACGGCACCTATAACAATCATGCCGCAAGGCGCGACCGCAAGCTTCTGCTCAACCGCAAGGAAATAACTCGCATCGAAAAGTCCGGAAAAGAAGCCGGCTACACCATAGTACCACTGCGTCTTTTCATTAACGACAGAGGCCTTGCCAAACTCGTCATCGGCATAGCCCGGGGTAAAAAAGAATACGACAAACGCCAGTCCATAAAAGAGAGGGAGGACAAACGCACTATAGCTCGTGCCTTCGAAAAATAGCCCCTCTCATTCGGGAACCACAACCATATAATCGACCCCGGTCGACGCTGTGTTCAACAGATACCACACGGCATCCTCCGAGGTCTTTTTCATGCCCATACGGACCACCTCACATTCCACACCGTTGACCTTCATAACGGCCACCCTCGCCACAGAATCGGCACCGGGAGCCGCATACACCAGCTCCACTCTTTCCGTGCCGTCAAGGTCGCTCCACACCACACGTCGCAGACTCCGGTCGTCACCTTCCCGCCCCACTTTCACCAACACACCCCCACGGTCATAACGCAGATTGACCGAGCCTCCCGTACAGCGCCACACTCCATCAGCAAGTTCACCTGAAAGCCAACCGTCACCGCCGGCCCCACCCGGTCGTGTACCTCCACCTTCACCGTTACCGCCGGTTTCCGGCCCTTCGGTGCGCACCGGACCCTCCGCCCTATCACAACCGCACACAGCCACACCGACAAACACAACTATCATCTTAAGCCAAAATCTCAATCCATACATATCATCCGATTTTTATCATTACACTTTTTTACCAGGCATCCTCTCTACTCAACCACTCGGATTCGTAGATATCCCTTCTCATTCCCACCATCACACTCATACGCCAGCTCATGCCAACCTAAACCAAGCTCCGACGGCTTATAACAATCACTCTGCGACACCACACCGTCCACCGACCAGACAGCATCCTGCGGCACATCCGGCGACACAAGGTCAATCCACGCGTCCGACAATCTGTAGACACCATGCAATGGCACTCTTTCACCTTCCACCACAAAAGCATCACCGGCCTTTTCACCCCACAGATACGACGCAAGATCAGGATAGTCGACAAAAGGATTCCGATTGCCTTGCAGAGTGGCAACGACATCATTCTTGGTTCTCTCGACGTCACTAACCGGGAAAGCCTCATGCCATTCCATAAGTAATCCTCTGGCATACTCGTTGAGCCCTGGATAAGCCTCACCGGTCATCATCATAAACCCTCGCGCGCTCCATACTCTCGCCGGATACATCACAGCCATATAGAAAAACACACGCGCAAGGTGGCCTCTAAATTCCTCTGGAGGCATATAATACTCAACAGCTCCCACCGGGACCACTTCCGAATATCCTGCACTCCAACGGCCGTTGGCGAATACCACATCCTCCACCCATCCCGGCACAAGGTCACGGCGAAAAGTCACCACATCTCTGTTAAGCGGGAACAGATTGTACAAATCACACCCGACCGTGTCGCCATACATACCGCTGTCCTCCCACCAGGCGGCAGGGACAAGTTCTCCCCAGGCGTAACCATCAGGAAGCACACCCGAAACCACATTCACAGTCCTTCCGTCAAAAGGGTCATAAACAGAGCCTGACAGCTCACCCTTGCGGGCCACACGCGTCAACCGGCCAGACTCAGCTATAGCGCTGCGCAATCCGGCACCGGTCTTACCGTTAAAAGGCACCTCCGTGCCCGGCAGAGCCGTCACAAAGGTGCCTGATATCAGTAAGAGGATGGAGAGAAGCGTCCTCATAATCTCAAGTTTTTAACAAATAAGCAATACTAACGCAGGTCAATCTCCTGCTTTTCTGCACATGGGCCGAATCGCCCCGGCATTTACACGTAGCCGCGAATGATTCCACGCTTCGAATTGCGCACGAAAAGTATTATCTCGTCGCGCTCCTTCGTCGCAGGCAGCTCAGCCTCGATACGCTCAATAGCGTCAGAGTTATTCAGACCCGACAGGTACAGATAGCGGTAAGTCTCCTGGATGTCACGGATAGTCTCGTTGGTGAATCCACGGCGACGCAGACCTATCGAGTTAACCCCGGCATAAGCCAGAGGCTCACGGCCGGCCTTCACATACGGAGGCACATCCTTATTGACCAAAGCACCACCCTGGAGCATCACATGCGAACCAATGTGGCAGAACTGATGGATGAGAGCGCCGCCACCTATGACAGCATAGTCGTCAATCACCACCTCGCCTGCTATCTGCACGGCATTCGACATGATGACATTGTCGCCCACCACACAGTCATGGGCTACATGGCAATAAGCCATGATGAGACAGTTGCTGCCCACCACAGTCTTACCCTTAGAGGCAGTGCCACGGTGGATGGTCACACATTCACGTATCACGGTGTTGTCACCGATGATAGCGACAGTCTCCTCGCCCTTGAATTTCAAGTCCTGTGGAGGACCTGAGATCACGGCACCGGGATATATGGTACAATTTTTGCCTATGCGGGCACCCTCCATGATGGTCACATTCGACCCGATGCGGGTACCTTCGCCGATCTCCACGTTCTGATCAATAGTCACAAAGGGATCAATCACCACGCTGGGGTGAATCTTGGCGGCAGGATGTACGTAGGCTAAAGGTTGTTTCATTTCTTGAAATTGCTAAGTTTTACTTATTCTTGATAATCTGTGCCATAAACTCACATTCAGTCACGATCTTTTCGCCGACAAAAGCATAACCCTTCATCATGGCGCAACCGCGACGGAGCTCGGTCATGAACGATACATGGAAAATCAGAGTATCGCCCGGCACAACCTTCTGGCGGAACTTCACGTTGTCGATCTTCATGAAGTAAGTAGAATAACGTTCGGGTTCGTCAAGACCGCTAAGCACGAGTATGCCACCGGTCTGCGCCATAGCCTCAACCTGGAGCACACCCGGCAACACCGGTTCCTGAGGGAAATGGCCCTGGAAGAAAGGCTCATTGGCAGTGATATTCTTCACACCTACTATGTAGTTGGTACCCTTTTCGATAATCTTGTCGACCAAAAGGAACGGATAGCGGTGAGGAAGCATCTCGCGGATGCGGTTGTTATCCATCAGCGGCTCCTTGTTAGGATTGTAGATAGGAGCCTGTACCTCCTGGTGTTTGATTTCGCGACGAATCTTCTTGGCGAAGGTAGTGTTGATGGAGTGGCCCGGACGAGTGGCAATGATACGACCCTTCAGCGGACGGCCGATGAGAGCTATATCGCCCAGGATGTCAAGGAGCTTATGGCGTGCGGGCTCATTCTCCGAAGTCAGAGGTATATCATTGATATAGCCGAACTCGCTCACACCCTTGTGGGGCACATTCATCAGGTCGGCCAGACGGTCAAGTTCAGCCTGTTCCATCGGACTGTCATAGATTACTATGGCATTCTCAAGGTCACCACCCTTGATGAGATTATTCTTTACCAGAGGCTCTATTTCACGCACGAAAACAAATGTGCGGCTCGCAGCTACCTGATCCTTGAAATCATCTATATGTTCCAGTGAAGCAAACTGGTTGTTCAGCACCACTGAATCGAAATCAATCTTCACATCCACCGAGAAATCATCATCGGGGAGCACAAGGATAGAAGCGCCGGTTGTGTCGTCGCGCACTTCCACTTTTGACTTGATATAATAAAAATCCTTATCGGCATTCTGCTCCTTGATTCCGACTTTTTCGATTTCATCGCAATAGAGCTTCGCGCTGCCGTCGAGGATAGGAAGCTCAGGAGCATTCACCTCAATAAGGCAGTTGTCGATACCGGCGGCATAGAGAGCAGCAAGAGCATGCTCTATAGTAGACACGCGGGCCTCTCCTTTGGCAATAACCGTACCTCTGTTAGTTGCTACCACATTCTCTGCAAGAGCATCTATCACAGGCTCGCCCTCAAGGTCGACGCGCTTGAATTTATAGCCGTGGTTCTCAGGAGCCGGAAGGAAGCGGGCCTCGATTTCAAGCCCGGTATGCAATCCTTTTCCTTTCAGGGAAAATTCCCCATTAAGTGTTCTTTGATTCATATATTGTGTTTTATTATTTTCAAATTACATATTCAAAGCATCAAGGAGCAGGATTCAGCACCTTCACGCTAAATTGTATTCATCAAGTCCTACTGTTTCCCCACCTTTTTCTCCAGCTCCTTCACTCGGTCGTAGAGAGAGCCAAGTTTCTTCATGTGCACAAGGCTTCGGGCATACTCGCCCATCTCCACGGCGGGCGCACCCATCACTCTGTCACCGGGCTTCGTTGCCTTAGTCACGCCGCTCTGTGCACCGATGTGCGTGCCGTCAGCAATCGCGATATGCCCAACGAATCCTACCTGGCCGCCGACCATACATTGCTTACCGATTTTCGCAGAACCGGCTATACCCACCTGTGCAGCCATAACAGTGTTGTCACCTATCGAGCAGTTATGAGCCACCTGAATGAGATTATCAAGCTTCACACCCTTGCCGATATGGGTTGCACCCATCATTGCACGGTCAACTGTTGTGTTGGCGCCGATCTCCACATCATCCTCAATCACCACATTACCGGTCTGAGGAATCTTCTCATAATGGCCATCCACAGGAGCAAAACCGAATCCGTCAGCTCCGATCACGGCACCTGAATGCAAAATACAGTTTCGGCCAACCTTGCAGCCCTGATAAATCTTGACACCGGCATAGAGGATAGTACCTTCGCCCACCTCGCAATTGTCACCAATATAGACCTGCGGATAGATTTTCACTCCCTTGCCGAGCTTCACTCCCTTGCCGATATAAGCAAAAGCGCCCACATACGCATCCTCAGGCACTTCCACACCTTCCGATACAAACGAAGGCTGCTCCACTCCGCGCTTCTCCACCTGGCTCATCTTCGACACCATGTCAAGAAGATGTGCCACAGTGGCATAGGGATCATCCACACGTACAAGAGTGGCCTTTACCGGCTCCTCAGCCACGAAATCCTTGCGGACCAGCACGACTGAAGACTCGGTAGAATAAATAAAATGAGTATATTTAGGATTGGCAAGAAAAGAGAGTGCACCGGGATGCCCCTCTTCTATTTTGGCAAACGTACTAACTTTCACATTTTCATCGCCCTCCACCTGTCCATTGACAAGTGCAGCGAGTTGTGCGGCAGTCAATTCCATTTAATAGTTACTTTGCTGATGGTAATAAATTTATACATAGCCCGACAATCAGGCCCAAGTTTCATGCAAAAGTACAATATTTTTATGTATTCACAAATAAAAAGCCCTAAATTGTTGCACCTCGGGCACTTCGCTCCCATTCCACTCGGATTCAGTGCATTGGAATCCCTACATAACAGCATTGTCACGTGCAGAAATATGTAACAGTGCCTATGGGGTATAAAAAAGAGAGCCGGAGGGCTTCTTTCGAAGTCTCCGGCTCTCGTAGAGGGGGCGGTTATCTACTTTCCCACTTTCGCAGTATCATCGACGTGGTGAGGTTTAACTTCTCTGTTCGGAATGGGAAGAGGTGGAGCCCTCACGCTATTGCCACCTTAGTGCGTTTATCCACCGGTCTGTATACCGGCGTTGTAAGGTAAGGAGCAGGGCCTGGAAGCCGCAAGTCCAAACTCGGTAAATCCTATTTCCAGAGGCTTTGTCGTCGTTTGCCGTGCTGTGATGTCCTACGCGACTCTTTTTATTGTTTGTTTCGGGATTGCTCCCAAGAAAGGGTTTGGGCGATTAGTATCGCTCGGCTGTGCACGTCACCGTGCCTGCACCTGCGACCTATCAACGTCTTAGTCTTAAACGGCCCTTGTGTGGAGATCTTATCTTGAGGGGGGCTTCGTGCTTAGATGCTTTCAGCACTTATCCTGACCCGACGCGGCTACCCGGCGGTGCTCCTGGCGGAACAACCGGTAAACCGGTGGTCGGTCCAACACGGTCCTCTCGTACTAGTGTCGGGTCCTCGCAAATCTCCTGCGCCCACAACAGATAGAGACCGAACTGTCTCACGACGTTCTGAACCCAGCTCGCGTGCCAC
>OFFL01001107.1_pt1 | contig 22445 bp, 27 predicted proteins | sample 1521391 | NCBI WGS metagenome assembly OFFL01 (sample SAMEA3504082, study PRJEB24116) | mouse gut metagenome | biome: mouse gut; feature: mouse-associated habitat; material: faeces | place: Denmark | collected 2011
TAATAATATCATTGGAACTTAAATCCTTTTTTTCTATGCTAAATGTTACTGTTTGTATCCCAGAATAATTTCCTTTTCCCTTCACGGTAATGGTTGGTATATTTTTAGCGGAAGTGTTCACATTTTTATTGTTTTTGTAAGAAACCGTATAGTCTTGGTCTTTGACAAGTGCAATTAATTCGGTATTCCCATCAGAAGAAGAAACACTGTCATACACCTGAATGGCAGGTTTGATGGCAGCACCAGTATAGGTTTGATCGCCGACAGGAATAACATAAAATCCCTTGCCTTGTTCTTCAAAATAAGGATATAGGATAAGTTTTTTCTCATACACTTTGGTATTGGTATCGAAACGAGTACCTAGTCCGTCTTTGCTTGTATACCATCCAATAAACAATTTGTTTTCCGTATTTTTGATTTCAGGAAAACTATCCTGCGGCAGAGTTTCACCATATGCAAGGTTATGAACTTCTTTCAAAGGAGTCGTGTAATCTGCGGACATAAAGGTAACAGTACTGCTTTCAACAAAAATTGTATAAGAGGCAGTATAGTTTCCGATTTTTGCAGTGATGACAGTTGTTCCCTTGGAAAGTGCTGTTATTTTTCCATCTGCAACCGTTGCAACGGCTGGCTCTGAGCTTGTCCAGACAATTTTGGTGTCAGAGGTGGTGTCTTTTGGCAAATAGTCAGCAGTGAGCGTGATATTTTGCCCTTTATATAGCGTTGCAGATGAGGAAGGCAAGTCTGATTCGTCATTGAGATTTGCCAAGCTCAAATGGTAAAGGGGAGCCTCTACCTTGACTTTACATTTAGCAGTTTTATTGTTTTTGGACTTCGCTGTGATTGTAACCTCGCCAATTCCTATTGCAGAAACAACAGCTTGCCCGTTAGTTGGTGTTACCGATACAATCTTTGGATTAGAAGAAGTCCAAGTGATGGTTTTATCATCGGTTGTGTCTGCTGGTGTGAAGCTTACAGTAAGCGTTCCTGTAGAAGGCAGGTCTTTTAATCCACCGCTAATAACATCAGGTCTGTATAGGGTAATCTCACTCTTATCAAGCATAATGCTTTGAATTGTTTTCTCACCAGGCATATTTTTGAAAACAGGTATTTTGAAAACAAAGCCAGAGTTGATACTTCCAGCGTTGGCATACATCTTTTTTGTGGAAGCGGATTCACTAGCAGGCGCTTGAATATTTTGCATATATTGATGATTGTACAATCCATGAGGGCTGTTTTTATCAACATTAAATTTTTCAAGATATATGGTATCTTGCCCCTTTAATATATAGTTGTTTCCGATTGTTGCAGCGCCACCCTCAAGCGACTTGTAACGTGTGTTCCAGCCTTTGTTTTTTGCATAGGTAAGCCCCTTGCGGACCTTTTCTGCTGTGGAGGAACCATTTACACCAACATTAAAATAATTATAATAGCCTTCGTACCCGCTATAAGTTCCTGATATCAGTGCAGAAGTTCCATTTCCCTGTTCCTGATAGACACGTGAGGCAAGATGAATCGGACTCAAACGGCGGTTTTTGCCAATTTCATAAAATACTTGTGCATACGTCCTTTTTGACGCATCATCAGGCAGCTTTCCTTTCATAAAGGTATTGTTCAGAAACGTTTGAATAGCAGATACATTATGGTATGCGGCATTAAAGGTAAGCTGTTCAAACTGAAAAATGGATGATTCAGTCAGGAAATTCACTGGATTCATATGGTAAGCGACAGCCGGTTGTGTGGCATAGTACCATCCGCTTTCTGTTGGACATGCGCTGCCAACCCACCCCTTAGCGGTATTGTTTGATGTTTTTTGAATCAGGCTTTTTGCGCCCATTTCATTTGAAACTGCTGTATTGAAATCAAGCCCTGTATTCATAGGAACAAAAGTCCAGGAAGGGTGTTGGTTTTTCAACGCACGCAGACTATCACGATAAATTGCAGGAAAGGCGTCAATGTCAGAGGTGTCAGTCCTGCCTGTGGTATTGGGATAAGCAGTCATTCCATAGGTAGTACTGCCTTCATATATTGCCGCAAGGTATTTTTGTTCCCAGTCAATCCAGTCCTCATCCGAATAAGCGAGATAATATCCTTCTATATAACCGCTTTTTTGTTCGCCGTCTACATAAAAATCTGCCAAATACCAAACTTGATCCGCAAGAATTTCGACCCCACGGATATATAAAGTATGACCGCTTTCCAGAACGGCAATCGTATCATCATAGGAACCGGCTAAGGATTGTATTTGATAACTGTCAGTGTGGTAAAGAAGCGCCATCAAAGTTTTTTCTTCCAAAAGGTTAGAAAATGCATCAGTAGCTTCTTCTATATATTCAATTAATTGCAGCTCATCTTGCTGTATTGTTTCTTCAAGCGTTTCCGTTTCTGTTTCAGTCTCGGTAAGCGCTTCAGAAAGCATGGTTTCAAATTCAGAAATTTCTTCTGTGGAAATGGTTTCTGATTCTTCCAAATCCTCTGTGCTAGAAGAATTGTCTTCAGAAGTTTCTTCTGTGGAAATGGTTTCTGATTCCTCCGCATTTTCTGTGCTAGAGGAAACGGTTTCTGATTCTTCCTCTGTAGGAGTTGTTTCGGAATCAGAAATTTCTTCGGTACTGGAAGGCATTGCTTCCGATTCTTCCTCTGTGGGAGAGGTTTCTGTGCTGCTGTTTTCTTCTGATTCGGAAAATTCCGCAGTACCTTCTTTGGTTTCAGGAACTTCTGTAGATATTGTCTCATTCGTTTCAGAGCGATCAGAATCAGAAAATTCTGTAGAAATTGTTTGTTCGTTTTCTGTTTTAGGCTCAAAGCTGTCGGATGCTGCTATAACATTTACAACAGGACCGCTTGCGCAAAGGGATGCGCAAAGCAATACAGCTAGCCATTTGTATAAAGCTTTGTATAACATAAAATCCTCCAATTTTTATTTATGTACGTTCAGAATCTTTATCACAAAGAAATCCAAACGTTTTGTCTAAAACAATTAAAGTTTAACAGGAGAAAACATAACTGTCAATTTACTTAATTATCCATTGTTTTAAGACCTTAAATAGGATATAATGTACGCAAAGGAAAAATCCCAAAAAGAAAGGAAACAAATAATGCAATGAGGGTTCAAAGGAGGCGCGAACCGTGGAGGAAAAGGATACATTAACCTGGCGCAGCTATTGTATGACCCTGACAATGCTTGCCGCCAATATATTTGGTTTTATTCTATGTACAATGATAGGGGAAATCGTGTATAATGTTGGCAGTATGAATGCAGAAAGAATTCTGGTGGATCGACAGTATTACCGATTGATTTTGTCTATGTTTCTGCATGCAGATATAGAGCATATTGTCAGCAATATGATTTTCTTAGCAGGGCTTGGGAAGATGATTGAACAGGCAGTCGGTCACGTTCGATTTTGCATATTGTATCTGATTTCCGGGTTAGGTGCAGGTGTGTTGTCCATGATCTATTCGGTTCTGACAGGTAACATTTACAATGCAGTTGGCGCGAGTGGTGCGATATTTGGCCTTGTTGGAGCGCTTTTTATACTTGTAATTTCTCACAATGGAAATTTTGGGAGTGTTTCGATTGGCAGGCTTCTTTTTGCAGTTGCGTATATGATTTATTCCGGAACCAATGCTGTAAGAGTTGATAATGCGGCGCATATAGGTGGTTTGATTAGTGGTGTGCTGATAATGGCCATTATGAATATTATAAAAATGGGAGGATACAGAGTGTGAAAATTAACATTTATTATGGTGGAAGAGGTTTGATAGGAGATCCGACATTATATGTGTTAAATAAGATACAGGAGGTTTTGAGAGAACTGAATGTTACGGTGGAACGATATGATTTATATGAATTTAAGAATAATATTGTCACATTGCCGCAGACGCTGAAGGACGCAGACGGGGTGATATTGGCAACTACGGTGGAATGGTATGGTATTGGCGGCTATATGCAGCAGCTTTTGGATGCCTGCTGGCTGTATGGAGATAAAGAGAAAATCTCAAATATGTATATGTGTCCGATTGCGATGTCCACAACTTACGGAGAGCGTGACGCGATGATGAGCCTGACAGAGGCATGGGAAATCCTCGGAGGGCGCCCAGTTACAGGAATCTGCGGGTATTTTGCAGAGGTTTCAGATCTTGAACAGAATGCGGAATATGCCAGAGTTATTGAGAAGCGAACAGAAGATATGTATCGTTCGATCAATCAGAAAACACGAGCATTTCCCAATAGCAACCATGCAGTGAAACAGAAGATATCATTTACACAAAGTCTGAATCTGACGCCCCAGGAAGCAGAACAGCTTTCAGAACTGGCAAGTGATGACTTGTATGTACAAAAACAAAAGGAAGATATTCAAGAGCTGGCAAGTATGTTTAAGGACCTCTTGAATGTGAAGGACCCAGAAGATGATACCTTGCTGCAAAAATTTGAGGACAATTTTCACCCACAGCCTGGTTTTAGCGCAGTATATAAATTTAATATCGCAGAATCCAAAAAGCCATTGATTGTTAAGGTAGATCATACAAACATGGAGTGTTATTATGGAGAATGTGATAAATTTGATGTAGAAATGCAAGTCTCAACAAATGTTATCAATGAAATTGTGGAAGGACGCATGACATTCCAAAGGGCATTTATGTCGGGAGATATGAAAATGAAGGGAGATTTTAAGACGCTTAGAACATTGGATACGCTTTATAATTTTGTATAAAGATTTTTTTAGCTGATAGATACGCAATATGAAAGGTGGAGAGAAAGATGAAAGAGGAAAATTGTATTTTTTGCAAAATAGCAAATGGAGAGATTCCATCGGCAACTTTGTACGAGGATGATGAATTTCGCGTGATACTGGATGTAAATCCTGCTACAAAGGGACATGCACTGATTCTCCCAAAGAATCATTTTAAGAACCTGTATGAGATTGATGATCAGACAGCTTCAAAAGTGCTGCCGCTTGCGAAGAAAATGGCGGCAAACATCACAGAGAAACTTCAATGTGATGGGTTTAATATTATTCAAAATAACAATGAGTTGGCCGGACAGACAGTATTTCATTTTCATGTGCATCTGATACCACGATATCATAATGACAATCAAAATTTTGTGATGATGCAGAATAAAATGACACCAAAACAGCTTGATGCAGTAAGGGATGAGATTGTAGGGGAAACGGTTTCTCAGTGATTTCTTGTACTGACTGCTAGGAAACGCCACTTGTTTTTGATACTTTATGGTATCGCGAAAAGGCAGTATATTGGAGATACAGATATGACGAACAGCGCAAAAAGATATGCGCAGAAATGAGGGAAAGTATGTCAAAAATAACAGAAAGCGGAATGTCACAATCAGAAAGTTTGATTATGGATTATTTGTGGAAGGAGGGAACTGGAAAAACATTTGCACAGATTATGGCGTTTCTGGGAAACAAAGCAGGGAAGGAATGGGCGAAACAGACAGTAAATACCTTTTTAAGACGCCTGATAGACAAGGGGGTGGTAAGAACAGAGTCGATTGGAAGAAAAAAGGTTTATTTTGCGGCACAGACAGTAGCAGAGTATGAAAAACAACGGACAAAGAAGCTGCTTGACGATTTGTATGAAGGGTCTATCATGGTATTTTTGTCGGCACTCACTGGAGGAAAGCAAATTGATGAGGCGATGGCTGATAATTTGCGCTCACTGATAAATGAAGGAGAAGAGCAGGCAGAAAACGACGCTGCGAACCAATAAAATAAAAGTGCAGGTCAAAGCCAAACTTCCATCATGCGAAGCTGGTTGTTATTAGAAGGCAGGTGGAACTTACAAAGGAGGAACAGATATGCTTCTGATTCATACAATGAGCTGTGCAGGAAGTATTGCCGTCCTGTTTTATATGATGTCATATGTGTTCACAAGACATCATCTGTCAATCGTATGGCATAAGATCTATCTGACGATAACGATATTTTTGTTTCTCATTCCATTTCAGCGATTCAGCATGAATTATGGTGCAAAGCTTAGGACGCTGATTGGAGTAGAGAAATTAGACAGGAAGAATATTGAGTTTACAAACAATAGCCATTATTCCATTCTTGTTTACAATGACAGTGTTTATGTACACAATAAATGGCTGTATATTCTTTTGGGTTTGTGCATTATTGTGAATGTAAGTCTGATATTATGTTTGGCAATCAAATATATAAAAATGCATAAATTGATACATACACAGGCAGTCCCAAATGAAACTGCTACTGAACGAATGAAGATGCTTGGCTACCCATCGTGGGTGAGAGTTTATCAGTGCGAAGGATTAGGAACGCCCGTTACAGCAGGATTGTTACGTGAAAAAATCGTATTGCCAGGCAGACCGTTTGATCCAGAGAGGCTTAAAGATGTACTAAAACATGAATTTACCCATATCAAAGTTAAGGATAATCTTGTCAAACTGGTTCTGCTGGTGGTGATTATGTTGAATTTTTATAATCCAATCGTATATTATTTGTGGTATCGCTGGAATTTGACGGCTGAAATGTATTGCGACAGTAAGGTTCTAGAAGGGAAAAGCGAACAGGATATAAGAGATTATGCCAATATGGTTGTGGACTTTGCAATGGGAAAATACAAAGAGAAATTGCCTGTTATGGGGCTAGTAAAAAATACAAATGAGAAACAGTTACGGGAAAGGATAACGAATATGAAGAAACCAAAGAAAATATATGGAACAGTTAGTAAAGTAATGGGAACCGTGCTTATTGCAGCGGCAGTTTTTGCCTCTTCATTGACAGCGGCCGCTTATCAGCCAAGAGTAGTTGAACATATGGGGGATGATTATTATAAAAGTGAGGTATCATCTTACTTTTTTGTGGAAGAAGAGGAATTATATCTGGATGAACTAGATACGCAGTTTAAAGAGTTAGAGCAGTATATTGTTGAAGCAGGAAATACGTTTTTTGTAGATGAAGAAGGTACTGTCTATTATCTGGATAATGAGGCTGATTCCAAGTCGCGTTCCACCTGTAAACATGACTATGTAAATGGAACTTCAGTAAAACACTATAAATATCCAGATGGAAGCTGTAAAACGGATTATTATTCTGGTCAAATGTGCAGCAAATGCGGCGATACGATTCTTGGGGATTATTTAAAGTCTATTTTATATCCCGCGTGCCCTCACTAAAACTAAAAGCGGTGTGGTACGAATGAAAGAAATAAGACAGCAGTATGAATACTATGATATGACACAGTTCTAGTAATTCTTTATAAAAAATGTGTGTATGGTCGTTTGATTCAGATTGTAGATAGGTGGTTTGGGGAATGTAAATTCCCTGAACCTTTTTTATGCACACGGGCGTCCAAGGGAAAAATGTCAGCAGAAGCTGACGGACGCCTGGCGTGCGAGTAGGGGAAGGAAGCTTCCCTGCTCGATTATAATAGGAAATTGCGTGATAGTAAATCATTGAAACAAAAAGCGAGAATAAAGATTATTCAAACAAATAAGGAAAGTAACCTTCTATATTCAATTTGTCGTTTGGCGCATGTAAGGTTTATAAAAAGCATCAAGCATCCGATATAGATTATAAATTAACATTTCAAAGATGTTATAGTAAAAGTTCTAAATATGGCAAATGGAACTAAGCTGTAAAGAGACTGCGAGAATACATAGAACAGGGGAGTGGATGCAATGCAGATAAATACAAATAATGGCGTATTTAATAGTCATTTTGCAAAAAATAGTATTGGTGGAATCAGACTGCCAAATTTTAATGGTGACTATAATTACACCAAAACAAAAACGCAAAAAAAGGATTCTGAGTATGAAAAAGAGATCCGAGATCAGGCGTACAAGGATTATAAAAACGGGAAATTTCAGAATGCCTCATCAGATTTTGTCAAGTTAATGAAACAGTATGTATCAGAGGTTTCGCCAGATAGAAGGGCAATTATTACCAATGGACTCAAAGTGGTGGAGCAGAATAAAAAAGTACCGAATAAGCCAATCAATGAAGTGGAAATCATTCTGAATGGAAAAATAGAATATCAAAAATTGCCATCGGGTCAGACTGATTATATGGAATTTTATGATGAAAATGGTGAAATGGTAGCAACATATAGCCAAAATGGGTGGACCATAAATACAACCAATGCAGAGACCGCCAGACAGATTAGAATGTGTAATATTTATAATAGCGCATGGAAAGCGGCATCTAAAAATGAGGCCGTTAGCGGCGAGGTGAAAACCAATGCATCAAATATGGCGTATCCAATTGAAGATATTGGAATAAAAAATACACAAAAGAGCCCTTATCAAAAGTATGGATGGCGGACAGATAATATCTCAATAAGTGATACATCAGCAGAACTCCAAAATCTGGGGAAATTAAAAGCCAAGGCAATAAATGAATTTGCACAGTTTCCTTATATGGGAGAGGTTAAGGAAATTCCCGCGGAGTATATATGTGAGGATTTGTTTCAGTTGGACTTTAAGGCGTCCTCTGTTTTTGGCGGCGAAAATTTGTTTCAAAGCTGCCCGGAAGAACAATTTCAGGTGTTTGATAAATGGATAGAAGAAAAAAATTTGCCAGAGGATATTGCTGAGAAAATTCGGGTAGGAGTTAGAAATGCTACGAAGGAAATTGATTTGCTCAACAGCCAGGAAGGATATCGCGGAACTTCTGTTGAATCTGTTGCATTGTTGAGTGCAAGTATATCAGCGCTTGAAACGCTTAATGATACGGTGGTGCCGAAAGAAATGCAGGCAGATTTTAGCAAATTTATTGATGAGTATGCTAAATTTAATGAAGAGTCCCGCAACCGCATTATGGAAAAAATGACACCAGACTTTGTAGTTGTGGAATTTGGAGAAACAACAAAGTATCAGTATCGGGACGAAATCCTATCTAAGCAGTATGATTTTTATAATCAGGAGAAATCTGAAATTGAGGGGATTTTAAAAAATTATCGCCAGGGAAATTACAGCAGGGAGAACGCTTCTGCTGCAATGCAGAATTTTATGCAGGGAATTGGTACAACATATTCATTTAAGATGGATATGAAGGGCTTGCTGCAGAAAATGTTTGCTTTGTTATAGACAAAGACGGGTAGGGGAGCGCTTCAAAGATACATTGCTCACAATAAACTGCTCTGACATGGGGGATTAGAATGAGGCAAAACAGAACGGTAATAATTGCAATCTTGTCATTTTTAATTGTATTAGGGATTGCAGGTTCACTTGTGATTTATAACTGGAAAATAAAACGAAAAGAAACGCCGGATAATACAATAAGAACAGAAAATGAAAGTTCGGCGCAACAGGAGACCGACTTACAAGAGACGGATTTGACAGTACAGTTGGCAGATACGATTGAGGACGTGGCGCCAAAAGGGAATACGGACTGTTTTACCTATGAGGAACTGCCAGATGGCACGCTGCGGATTACGGGCTATAGTGAGGAGAAAAATATACAGAATCCTTATCAGGTTGTTATTCCGTCCACAATTGATGGCAAACAGGTATCTACGCTTGGAAGGGAATGTCTGGGGATGCCTTATGCTGGAAGCCTGCTGGAACTGACGGTTTCTGAGGGTATTACCACAATAGAAGAAAATATTATAGAATATGCCTATGATATTTCGCTGATAAAATTGCCGGACAGTGCAACTTCCATAGATGAAAAGGCTTTTTGGAGAAATGACACTCGCTGGTCAGTTGCAATTGCCTGCAGTGATACATCTTATGCCTATCAATATGCAAAAGAAAATGGATATGCCACGCAGGTTCGAAAACCAGCTTTGCCAGAGAATCGTTTCCTAAGTGCATATCAGAATGGAACAACAACCCAAATTCCGTATTTTGCCCATATCAGAACAGAAGGACAAAAATACGATTTTGTCACAATAGAATATCGCGATAATGAAATTCAAAAAAGGATGGATGGAGAGATGATTTATCAATCTTCAAATGAATTTCTGGTACTGGTTTTGGACAAAGCGCAGGGTGATATTCTGCAATGCATAGACTCCTCTTGTCTGAAGGAAGATAATGTGGCATTCTGCGGGCTGCAAAATGTTTACTGCGAAAATTTTTTGTCATTGGCAGATTGGAATTTTGACAAGGAGGAGGATATCTGCTGCTATCAGGGGGTATTTGGCACAGGAGCGGCGTCCTTTTCTTCCCTGTTTCTATATGATTCAGACAGCGGAAGCTATAAGAATGTCCCAGCATTTTCACAGATTGATTCGCCATATCTAAGGACAGATAAACAGTGTATCTATGGATTTTCGAGAGGGGGCGCTGCTGCACACTATATTGACCGGTATGAATATATAGAGGGGCACCTTACGAATGTTGCCAAACTGAGCCAGACAGTAACAGATAAAAATGAAGTGGAGATAGTGGACAGGCGTTTGGTGAATGGTGCGTGGCAAATCTATCATCAGCAGACTTTTTATCCACAGGATTCATCAGCAGAAGATGCTTGGAGCGATGCCTATGAGCAGTCAGAAATTCTGTATATAGAGGATGGGTATTGGGATTTGTAGAAAGATGAAAAATATTCAAGTGTTTGAAAAAGCAGTGTAAAATATCAGCAGCGGTCAGAATTGTTTGATCGCTGCTGATTTATAATGCACAGACCCATGTAGAGGAAGTAGCCTTCCCTACTCGATATATTTTGCATTTTATAATGTTTTTTATTTGCTGTTTTTATGATTCACAGTCTCGTCTATCAGTGCTGCAATCGTATCAATAGAGTTTTTGAAGTTGCTGTTTTGCATGGCGTCAATATAGGATTGTCTTGTAAAATACAGCTCATGAATTTTTTCGGTCAATATTACCGCAGTGAGGTAATCTTCATCAGCAACCATGGAAAAACCCTGCGACTCAAAGCTTTTCGCATTCAGAATCTGATCTCCGCGGCTTGCATTCGCAGGAAGCGGTATTAAAAGACTGGGTTTTTTCAGTGCCAGAAGTTCACATATAGCATTTGCACCGGCACGCGACACGACAATATCTGCCATTGCAAACAAATCTTTTAAATCTTCTTTTACATATTCAAACTGCTTATACCCCTTGGTATTGAGCAGCAGATTATCAATTTTTTCTTTGCCACAGACATGAACAATCTGAAAATCTTCTAAAAGTTTTGGGAGCGCTTCGCGAATTAGTTTATTGATTCCAGCAGCGCCAAGGCTTCCGCCGATGACCATAATGACCGGTTTAGAAGCGTGAAAGCCACAAAGTTCAAGTCCTCGTTCCTTACTGCCCTTTCCAAGTTCTGCCCGAATAGGCGATCCGGTGAGCACGGCTTTTTCGGCAGGAAGGCTCTGTATCGTTTCAGGGAAATTGCAGCAGACCTTCTTGGCAATAGGTATGCACAAACTGTTAGCCAAACCTGGCGTCATATCAGATTCATGGATAATGCAGGGGATTTTCAGGGCAGCGGCAGCGCGTACAACAGGCACGCTCACAAAACCTCCCTTGCTGAACAATACATCAGGCTTCAGAGTCTTTAAAATTTTTTTCGCTTCGAGATATCCCTTTATCACGCGGAATGGATCGCTGAAATTTTTGAGATCGAAATATCTTCTGAACTTTCCGGTTGCAATTCCATAATAGGGGATGCGATAATCTTCAATTAGTCTTTTCTCAATGCCCTCATAGGAGCCAATATAGTGAATATCATAGCCCATATTTTTCAACTTGGGAAAAAGGGCAATGTTTGGTGTCACATGTCCGGCGGTACCGCCGCCGGTAAAGACAATGCGTTTCATAATTTTGAAGCCTCCGATTCCATTATATTATCTGCAAAATATTAATTTATTGCATTTGCCTTATACTGTTCTAAGGCGTGGGCTAACTGATCAGGACAGGAGGTATTTTTTAATCCGCATTTGATGCCTTTGAGTTTTGAAATTGCGTCATCAACTTTCATCCCAGAGACTAATGCAGAGATTCCTTTTAGGTTTCCATTACAGCCTCCGGTAAAGGATACCGACTGAATGATATTGTTTTCCACTTCGAATTGAATAAGCTGCGAACAGGTTCCGCTTGTTTTGTATTGCATATTTGACACCTAACCTTTCTTATATTAATGCCATCAGGCCATAATTTTGCTGCTAAAAGCTGTTTGTCCACAAATACAGCAAACCAACTGATATTATTTTATCAGTCTAAAGAAGTGAAGTCAACAAAACTTTTGTCATTTCCTTCCAGACTAATTGGGGCGTGTAATAGAAACCTGCAGGCAGGCATACAATGAAGCAACAGGATATAAGGCAGGTATTCTAAGAATGATGAATTATATTTGGGGTGGTATGCTGATTATTGGGATTGTCTATGGTGTACTGACAGGAAATATGCAGGAGGTGACAGATGCTGTGCTGCAGTCTTCCAAAGAGGCTGTGACGCTTGGGATTTCCATGCTTGGAATCGTCGCATTTTGGACAGGATTGATGGAAGTGGCGGGAGAAGCTGGAGTCATTACAGGGCTCACAAAGCTGCTCTCGCCATTTATGCGTTTTCTGTTTCCCAAGATACCCAAGGGGCACCGGGCTCTGGACTCATTGTCCGCAAATTTTGTAGCAAATATATTGGGACTTGGATGGGCTGCGACGCCGGCGGGGCTTTGAGTTATAATAGTGACAGGTTGAAGAAATCATTGAAAAATTAAGGGTTTCCACCGATTTAGTCCTAATGAAAAAATGCAGTTTTGCATCAAAGCATTTCTGATTTTTCATTTGGACGGCGCCGATTCAAAAGAAAATAGGAAGAAATGTCAGTAGTGTAACTCAAAGTGCCTAAAAGCGATGAGTTACTGGTTTTAGTATAGCATAAGGAGGGTAGAAGGTAAACAATTACATATTGGTTATTTAGTTAGGACTAAATTAGTGAATGGCAGAAGTGCTGTTATTACTAACTTAGTCCTATTTCTTTATCAAAGATTGAAAACGAGATATGAAAGGAGTCGGATTATGACAAATAACACAGCGTTAAGTGCAAAAATTGGACAGGCTCAGTCCTCAGAACAGATTGCAGAAAATGTAACTTTTAGAGATGAAGAACACAAAAGATTCTTTCTTCCATATCTGACAAAGTGTAGATATAGAGATGTCTATCATGCAGCATTGGTGTTATGGCAAAGAATTGCTTTGCAATTCTTGGAGATTGATGCAGAAACAAGGAAAAATATTAAGGCATTTTATGACTTTAAATCAGGACGTGTCAAAATGGAATTCCTTATATGACGGTTGGATTACGAGCGGAAGTGCAGAGGTAGTCCGTATGGCGTTCAATTTTTACAACAATGGTACGCCGAGTGTGTACGATTATGATGATGTAGAAGAACAGTTGACGGAGTGCAGGCAGTATACGGTGGAGGACTTATTCTGCTGTGGGTATGCAAATCCAACAAGTTGGATTGATACTTCTGGCAGGCAGTAAAAGTCCATTATCCGGAATATTGCTAAAGAAGCAGGCGGGAGGGTGCAATGTTAAAAATTAGACTAATGGGAACTAAGAACGATATTAAGTGGTTCAGCAGGATTCTCAAAAGAAATAAGAAAGTTAATGTCTTGCAAATCTCCGAGCCTTACGCCAATAAAGGAACAAACAGATATTACAGAGTGTATGCAGAGGTAGAAAGAACAACACAAAAAGTTCAGTAAATCAGGAGGATAAAAGTTATGTGTAAAGCAATCAGGGATTGCGATTATTTTACACATGATTGGTTCTCCTTTTCTTCTACTGGTTTTCTTTTACGTTGCTTTTCCTGACTTCCACATAAGTCCTGTAATATTTCTTTGTCCCTTTGTTTGGGAACATATCGGAAAACTCCGTCACCTCGATTTTCGGGTTACGCTGTAAAATCTTCCCGAACCACTTAATATCGTTCTTCGTTCCCATAAGCCTGACTTTTAACATCAATCCCGTCCTCCAAGCATGGCGTACAACTTGTGGTTATATGTTACATATTCCGGATACCGTATCTGTACCGCCTGCCAAAAATATAATCCAACTTGTTGGATTTGCGCATGGATGCCTTGGTCACTCCCAGAAAATCCGCCAGTTCCTCCTGCGTGATCTTTCGCTCATGCCTGAGCCGGATAATATTGTCCGATAATTTTAGTCTGTCCATGTTATTGTTCTCCTTATCATCTCTTGTATTACATCTTTTCTTCATTATAATAAATAAAGGATTTCCTATCAATCGAGCAGCATTCCACTTTTTCGCCAAAAAGTCAACCGTAGAGAAACTTCTGTAAGCAATGAATCTCAAGATGGATCCATAAATATAGGAACATAAGATATACTATTCCATGAATTACGTCCTGCAGAAGAAGGGGGCTCTGGATAGTAAAATCTAAGAAGGAAATAATAAACGCTGAATATTCGCAATGAAGAACCCTTATGTTTGTGCCTGCTTTTCGCCTTCATACTTTCCTCCTTGATGACCAGTTCACACGAACAACCTGAAATCTTCCTTTCGTTCCGTTATGCCTTATATCTTACATCTATAGTATTTAAAAGTCGCCTGACGGCGAGGGGTTGAATACCTGCAACCGCTATTTTAAGTGAAAAGCACTTCCCGTATTCTAAATGTGCGCCATAAAGGACATAAATATTGACATCATTCTCAAAAAGTGATAGTATTACTATCATAAAATAAGAAAGACAGGAGATGTTCCTTATGGGCGAATCCAAGATTCGGAAACAGCAGATGGAGCAACGTACACAGCAGATACTCCATACTGCCCTGAAGCTATTCTGCGAAAAAGGGATTGAAGATACATCCGTGGAGGAGATTGCCAAAGCAGTCGGTGTCGGCCCTGCCACAATCTACCGCTATTTTGAAACCAAAGCAGAGCTTGCGATCTCGGCAGGAATTGCCTACTGGCAGATGGTCGCCGGAAAATATCTGGATTCCCTGTCCCAGGAAGCATATCAGAAGCTGAACGGCATTCGGCAGATAAAATATATTTTCCAGATCTTTACAAAGATTTTTCGGGAAGAATTCTTGTTTCTAAAATTTCTCCAGGAATTCGATATCTTTGTCCAAAGATATCATATTTCAAAGGAACGGCTGGAAGAATATGAAGAATATATCCTGAATCTGAAACCTTATATGACAAATGCTCTGGAAAAAGGCCTTAAGGACAAAAGTCTGGCCTTTTCATACACCATAGATGAAGTATACTTTTCTGTAACACACACACTTCTGAGTCTGATGCAGAAACTGGCCTGCAATGGACACATTCTTTCATCAGACGAACGAGTCGGTCTGGCCTTACAGGTAGAGATTGCAGGCGATCTCCTCCTTAACGGGCTTAACAGCAAAGAATCAAAAAGAGCATAACAGAAAAGAAACAGCAGGGAGGATGCATATGAAATCACTATCTACAGGTAAAATATGGCTATTCGCGGCCGGACAGTTCGGATGGTCCTTATTGTCAGGTCTGATTTCTAACTGGCTCGTATACTTTTATCAGCCGGATGAAGCCTCTGTCGCACAGGGGCAGACACTGTTTATTCCCCAGGGACTGGTTATTCTCGGAATCTTTACGGTAATCGGGGGCATTACTGCCTTCGGACGGCTTTTTGACGCGTTCACAGATCCCTTAATTGCATCCCTGTCGGACCGCTGTACCTCTGAAAATGGCCGGCGTATCCCGTTTTTAAAATGGGCCGCCCTGCCCCTTTCTCTGTCTACCGTGCTTATATTCTGGTCTCCGGTCAATCAGAACAGTTGGATCAATGCCGTTTTCCTGTTCGTGATGGTAATGGTATACTATTTGTCAATCACGGCTTACTGTACGCCCTATAATGCCCTGATTCCGGAATTAGGGCACAACCAGCAGGAACGCCTGAATATTTCCACAATCATTTCTTTTACTTTTATTGCCGGAACCGCAGTTGCCTATCTGGCGCCGGTAATCTGGGGAGCTTTCATCCCAGTATTGGGTCGTGTAGGCGCAATCCGCGCGACATTCACGGTTATGGTTGTCATCGCATTTTTCTGTATGCAGGTGCCGGTCTGGTCAATCCGTGAAAAAGAATATGTGGATACTGTTCCCTCGCAGGATACCGCGTTTTCCTCCCTCGCTTCCACATTCCGGAATCGGGAATTCCTGAAATTCGTCGGGTCGGACATCCTGTACTGGATTGCCATTACGATGTTCCAGACAGGTCTTCCGTTCTTCGTCACCAGCCTGCTGAAACTTCCGGAAACGATGACCACACTTTATTTTGTCGGTATGACCGCTTTGTCACTGGTATTTTATATTCCGATCAATAAGCTGGCGCCGAAACTTGGCAAGAAAAAGCTGATATTAACGGCCTTCGTGATTTTTTCGTTCTCATATCTCTATACCGGCTTTCTTGGAAGGATCTCTGTAATCTCTGCAAATATACAGGGTCTGATTCTTATGGTTACGGCTTCCTTACCTATGGCGGTCTTTGGGATCCTTCCTCAGGCAGTGGTTGCCGATATTGCCCAGAGCGATGCGAAGCGCACCGGAAGCAACCGTGAAGGGATGTTCTATGCTGCAAGGACTTTTGCCTTTAAGCTGGGCCAGAGCCTCTCCATGCTCCTGTTTACAGCGGTTTCCACAGTTGGGGATTCCTCGGGAACGGGTTACCGCATTGCAGCGTTTACGGCGGCATGCTTCTGCTTTTTAGGCGGGATTATCTTCCTGTTTTATGACGAACACAAAATCAGCCGGGATATACGGTAGAAGCTTGCCATACATGATCATGACTGTTGTAACCTGTATGGACCGCCATGTCCCGTCAAGGAAATGAAAGGAGAACCCTTACATGGACAGAAGAACCATTCACAATCTGATCATACCGGCAGAAGGATATGCGGAAATAATGGAGTCGGCCGTTCTGCCTTATCTTGCAGAGAGGAAAACGGAAAAATACTGTGAGCGGGAACAAGGAAAAAAGATCTTCTATCTGCGCTGCCTTGCAGACCAGCCTCAGGGCATTGTCATCCTGTCCCACGGTTATACGGAAACAGCCGACAAGCATCTGGAAAATATCTATTATTTTCTTCGCGGGGGATACCATGTCTTCATGCCGGAACACTGCGGACACGGCCGCAGCTACAGGCTGTGCAGTGATACCAGGGATCTCTCTCTGGTACATATTGATGATTATCAAAGATATGTAGATGACTTGCTGTTTGTAAGCCGCCTTGCGGCACAGGAATTCCCGGAGCTTCCCATATGCCTGTATGGCCATTCTATGGGCGGCGGGATTGCGGCCTGTGCAGCGGCACAAGAGCCCCGGATCTATTCGAGGCTGATCCTCTCCTCCCCAATGATACGCCCAAACAGCGCCCCCCTTCCCTGGCCGCTGGCATATCTCGTTGCAAAGACTTTCTGCATAGCAGGCGGGGAAGAACACTATTTGCCGGGAAACCATCCCTATGACGGAATGGAACAATATGCCGACAGTGCTTCTGCTTCCGAATGTCGATTCCTATATTATCAGGATAAACGCTGCAAAGAGCCCTTATTCCAGATGAACGCCGCCTCCTATGGATGGTTTTGGCAGACGTATCGGTTAAACCATGCTCTCCAAAAGAAAGCGTGGCGCCAGATTTCCTGTCCTACCCGGATCTTCCAGGCAGAATACGAAACATATGTTTCTAAAAGGGAACAGGAACGATTTGTGAAGAAATTATGCAGGAGGAAAAATATAGACGCAAAGCTTATCCGGGTAAAAGGGAGTAAACACGAAATCTTCAATTCCGATAATAAAATATTAGAATCCTATTGGCAAAAAATCTTATCATAGAGCAAAGCATAACAAGCCGCCCCGTTTTTGCAGAATGAGGGGCGGTTTTTACATGGCATTTCTAATTTCTCTTTGATAAAATAACTGTAAATAGAATCTGTCAGCAAAGTCATATTGGAGGAATACGAATATGGCAATTATTACACCGAATTTCAATTTTGATGGGAAATGTGAAGAAGCAATATATCTTTACCAAAAAGCATTCGACGCAGAAATCAACTGCCTGCTTCGGTACAGCGATGCAAAATGGGACGATTTTCATAGAGAACTGTCAGAAGAACAGAAAGAATATATCTATCATGCGGAACTCCTTATCGGAAATCAACGGATCATGATGGCGGATAATCTGGATATCCCTTTTAAACCAAGCACTGCCCTTTCACTGACTATCACACTGGAAACAAAAGAGGATGTTATGCGGGTCTTTGAGATTATGCAGGACGGAAGCGAGATCATTTATCCGGTACACAGCACCACATACAGTTCCTGCAGTGTCAGTTTTATAGATAAATTCGGCTTTCGATGGGTCATTATGACAGATCAGACAGAGCACTGATTTCGCTTCTATACGCTTATTTGTTTCCGTTTTATACATCATTCTTATAGATTTTTTAATTTATTGTCCGATTGCAAAGAAAAAGCAATTATCTCTTTTTCTTACGGAGCTTTAAGTCGATATTTTTCGTTGCCGCTGTATCCTGCAGTAGTCCAGCAACAAAAGCACTTTTTTCTTTGAGCGTCAGTGTTTCCATATCAGATTGACGCTCAATTTCACTGAGTACTGTTTGCAGCTCTTGCAGTTCCAAAAGGTTGACGGCTGCACAAAAGAGCGTCTTTTTTCGGCCGTCATTAAAACCGGACAGAAGAATGTCCAGTATTTTAGCCTTTTCCGTCTGCTCCACATTATAAGCTTCTATCCCGAATCGCCTTGCCTTTTCCATATCGGCTCTTCGGCTCCGGTGTGTTATGAAAGAATCAAAATCATCAATATAATCGTATTTTTCACAAGGGTATTCACTGCATTGGAAACAATATTGGACACCGTCATGCTCCATACTGCACTTTGCGATTTTACATGACTGATTTCCTTCACCACCGCCGCAGCCAGGGCAGTATTTATTCAAATGCATAGGGCAAAGCCCGCAATTCAAACCGCAGAGAGAAAATGATTGATTTTCTCGGTTAAATCCTTTCATGCTGTCTCTCCCTTCCTAAAACAGTTTACCTGCAAACACTCAAACTAAGATAAACTTTGTAATACTTACCCCAACAAATCAAGGAATTTTATAGTTAAAACTCATATCCTGTGTCATGCGAGAACAACAAACCGTCTGTTAATTCCACACGCAGAATAATAGTGTTTTCATCATCGAAATCAGTATGGCCATTATCGATCCATTCAGTAAAGACTTTTTTCAGTTTTTCTGCAATCATACCATTTTCTATCTTTCCGAAATAGCCCAGTCTAATGCCATTTCCATGTGCTGTAAACCACTCACCGGCGATTGCAACAACAGGATCAGCTTTTATATGTTGCATTTTATTTGAGAGAGCGTGTGTAATGATATAAAAGGCGCCATTTTCATAATAGGCATTTACATATCGTACATAGGGCATCTCATTTTCCGTTGTTGCCAATGCTATAATAGTATCTCTTCCAAAACGTTCAATCATTATCTGCTCTGCTTCTTTACATAAATTATCCATTAAATTATTTTCCTCTCTAAATCATGGTTGTAAATTATACAAACTCAGCTGTCACTATCTCGTTTCCATCAATATCGTTTAAGCGGACTTCATAAAACTGGGTTTGTTATTTTCGGTTCGTTTTTCTTTTAATAGCCAGCAACTTCATATAGTCATCAAATTCAGTTGTATCAGTCGGTTCAAACATTACCCATTTTCCATCATGATAGGTTTGGGCTTCATCATATTTCCCACAAACGGCATTAGAAAGAGTATCCCTTATAGCTTCAAATTTTACTCTTTCATCTTTCCCAAAAATAATCATGAAACCAACGCAATTTCTTTTTGCGTATTATACTCGTAAGTCCATTTCTTACCGCCAGTATTCCATAACTGTTCCATATCGTATTTTTCATCAATAGCCGAACATAACGCTTGCCATACATGATACAAGGATTGTCCAAGTAATTCAGTCATAATTGATTGAGATGGTTTATTTTCAAGCATAATATCACCTCCGCAAATTCTTATTTATTTTCTGTTGCATTACTCTCTGGCCTGAAACTGTCAGTGAATCACCCCATAACGTAATCTAGATAGTTCATTTTGATGTTTCAATTTCATGAGCCCATTTTATCTCTAAACCACCAAAAGCACCCTGCAAATATATTTATTAGCGCTATCGTCAAAGTAATTGTCAAAGTCATACAAACTGTAACAGGGAACCACACATATATAACTTTATAAGGATAATGAAAAATAAAGGGAACGATAAGCATTGCAACAATAGAAGCCGTACCGACAGTAACATGCACTATACAGGCTCTCGGAGACTTTCTATCCCATAATAACATCGTAAAATAAATTAACAGCAAAGCCATCACTATACTCAAGAAGTCAACTAATCCATTTGTGTCCGTCTGAAGTCCGATTCTTATAGTATCTCCTAAGAGTAGTCTATAGATTCCGTCTCCGATATTCGTTGCAGATGAACCGGCAAGATTTGATAATACAAAAACACCCTGCCTCTTTTCCCTGCTAATGATTACCTGTGAAGAAAAATTAGGATTGTTTCCACCATGACAAATATAACCTTCATATATTCCAATCTGCGTAGTAATTCCCTTTTTCGGAAACATCATGGTTAAGCACATCCTTTACTAATCCCAACTCATCCTGTGACTCAATCGACCAATTCTTCATCCATTTCATCAAATCTGATGTGTTTGAGACCAAATATCCCGCAGCAGTATTTCCATAATAAGTCGGGGAATCATATACAAACGGGGAAAAAAATTCCGTCTTATGGCCCCTAACCATCTTATCTGCATCCTCGTCATTTGTCCTAAAGAAGGAATCCTGCATATCTAATGGGGTAAGTATTTCGGACGAAATAAAGTCTTCGTACTTTTCGCCGCTCACCTCTTCAATGATCAGCGCAAGAATATCGTAATTTAGGGTAGCATACTCATGATAAGTTCCAGGCTCAGAATCCAGTTTAATCTCCTGAATATTTTGTATCGTTCTTATCAATAAACTTTCGTCGGTATCTTCTCCTTCCGGAATGGTTGAAATCGTCCAGCTCGGCACTCCACTTGTATGGCATAAGAGATCTTCTATCGAAACGTCATAGGCAGTCTTTTTGTATGTGGGTTTGAACCATGGAAGATAATCGGAAACACTGTCCGTTATCTTTAACTTTCCTTCCTGCTCAAGTTTTAAAATTCCCAGAGCCGTAAATGCTTTTGTAGTAGACCCCAGTTCAAATCTGCTGTTCTCATCAATGGATTCACCATAATTTATATAATACTCATTATCTCCATCTATTATAGCTAGAGAAAGTCCCGGGACATTATAGATTTCGCAAATCTTACATACATATTCATCGATGTTTCCTTTTGTGTACTCACCATTATCATAATACATCGAAACGTAAAGAATCGAAATAATGATTGCACACGCAAGAAATACCTTACGCATGATTTTATTAGCCATGATACATTCCTCCTTAGCCCGTTTTTTTAGATTTATTATCGTTAAGAAAATAAGAATTTATCAAATCAGTAGACTCCGATTTCCCTTTATGTTACTTCCCGATAAATGAGAATCGATGCATAGTTTCTGAATCAGAAACTATTTCAAATAGTGCATTAAAATTATCAAGAGTGTGTTCTCTTAAAATAAGTCTTTCTGTTTCAATTACCATTTTGTTCCTCCGCAAATTTATTAATTCACTATATATTAGCTGCTTAAAAGTTTTGTTAAGTCCTGAACGGAAGCATCTATTTTCACAGAGATTTCTTCCATGGTCATGCCAGCAGCAAGGAAACGTTTTATCACCATTTTCATATCTTCGCCAACCTCTATGATATGACCGTCCAAATCGTAAAACCGGATCACCCGCTGGCCCCAGCTATGCTCGATCACTTCTCCCAGATATTCAATATACGGATATTCTTTCAGCTTGTTCAGGAACCCATCAAAATCCTCTTCCTCAAAGACGATTTCTGCAATATGACACCAAAGTTTACAGTCGCCAGTTTCGCATTATTTTCCGTAAAATTTTCCCTAAAGATGTTTTTTAATAGTCTTCGAATCATAATATGCTCCTTTCTGTCATTTCCTTTCAGAAAGACTGTCTTTCAGCTTCTTCATCGCCTCACAAAATGCAGGACTGTTTTTATAATCATCACTTTTACAGGCTTTCTGCATTGTCATATAGATAATCTGCTGCAGTTTTTTCAATTCCTCGCTGCTTTCCGGCTTAATTTCTATCGCAGAAAACAGTGTTCTGTTCAGAGACTGCATGGGAACTTCCAGCGTTTCAAGATACCGGCAGAGGTTCTCAATCATTTCCTCCGGCTTTCCGATACGGCGGTATAAATCAATTTTTTGGCATCACTCAGCTGAGTCCGGTTAAAGCTTATGTACGGTAAAGAAGCAAGCAACCGAAAACAAGAGATAGACCGCCAGCACCACA
>OFFL01001108.1_pt1 | contig 22409 bp, 17 predicted proteins | sample 1521391 | NCBI WGS metagenome assembly OFFL01 (sample SAMEA3504082, study PRJEB24116) | mouse gut metagenome | biome: mouse gut; feature: mouse-associated habitat; material: faeces | place: Denmark | collected 2011
CGGATATGTTTTTCTATTTCTTTAATATCCATACTTTCTCCTATACCCCGCGCATGTCGGGATGCCAGATTATTTTATGTAACTGTAATTGCAATCGTACGCCATTAAGCTTACGATTTTTAATAAACTCCACGATTTCTTCGGGTTTTATTTTTCCGAACACGGGGCTGAAATAAACGTGGCACCTATTTGTAAGTCCGTACTCGTTTATAATCTCTTCCGCACGCTCTAAATCACGGAAATCACCTACCACAAACTTGACCGAGTCACGTAATGTAAGATAAGAAAAATTTTCGGTCAACATATATGTTTCCATTTCACTTGAAGGAAGTTTATAATCGGCGGTAATGACAGGACGGGGAGAAAGTAAAGCGATATCTTTCAATAGTACGCTTCCGTTGGTTTCTATTTCCACATCTGCACCTGATTTTCCAAGCAGAACTATAAGTTGTGCAATATCCGCCTGCAAAAGTGGTTCGCCGCCTGTAAGGGTAACATTTTTTACACCCGTCGATTTTACATATTCAACAAGCTCTTCCGCAGAAGCAAGCTCGTATTTTACATGGGTTGTATTTGCCCAACGTGTGTCGCAGTAGCTACAATTAAGATTGCAGCTACAAAATCGTAAAAACACGGCAAGTTCACCCGCACGTGGACCTTCGCCATTTATACTTACAAACTTTTCAGCAACTTTAAAATAGTTCATATCACTCACCATACATCGCACAGTTTTCGGGAGACTCGTAAACACTTACGCAGGAAATAGGCAATCCTTTGCCGCTAAGTTCAGCGTATATATGGGCAGCAAAGTTTTCTGCGGTTGGTCGGAAATCTGTTTCAAGTAATGAAAACCCTTCTTCTTTAAGTGCGGCGATGGTTGTAGATTTAAGGGTGTTTTTTTCGTAAATAAGCGTATGGTCAAAGCTTGCTGCAAGTTCTTTTACTGCCTGCTTAAAATCGCTGAAGTCCAAAATCATACCGCGATTTTCGCCGCATTCATGTAGTTTATCACTGAGTATCTTTACCTCCACAAACCAATGGTGGCCGTGGATATTTGCACACTTTCCATTGTATCCGTGAAGAAAGTGTGCGCTGTCAAAACAAGCCGAAGTTTTTAAATAATACATATCTCTCCTAATGCAAAAAAAATACAATCGTGACAAAACGACTGCACCTAAAAATACTTTTTTATTAGATGCCCTGGTTTTGTTTAACGATAGGATGGCGCAAACGAACTATCTATTTAATTATCTATATTTTACCACTTTTTAATGCGGGTGTCAACTAAATCAAAAGACTTACGAATCGAATATTCAAACGCACCGTAAAATCCGTGAATGCGCCGTGGTCAAATGTGATAGATTGCTTGTTATATAACAATAATATTGTTTCGATAACTATGTGTGAAAAATATAACTATATAAAACTGATTAGATGTAAGCTTCTATGTATGGTTATTTTATTTTTGGGCGTTTTAATCCGATACTTAATATTAATCATTGATATAAGCAACTTAGTTCTACTTCGGTCTATTTTTTAGTACTAAGTCGTGAATGATTGAACAATGTGGTACTCAAGGCAAAGTATTTGCTATTTCGTAGTCTTGGTCAATTAGTCCAAAAAAATGCCGACATTTATGTCGGCATTTTTAGTTTATGGTTAAAATTATTCATTCATAGCATCGGACAAAATAGCTATTACTTTATCGTAGCAACCGCCGCAACCTGTAGAGCAGTGTGTAATATCCTTAATATGTTCGAAAGCTTTTAGCAGGTTAGCTATATCGTTATGTTTATGTATTTCGTTAACAATATCCATATAACTTACTTGATTGCAGTTGCAAACGATATAATCGCCGTTTGCAAGAGTTTTTATCTCAGTAGCGCAAACGGATTGAGCTGCATTTTCGGCTTTCCATAAACCATGTAGGTTACAGTAAGCATATACAGCAATAAGTTCGTCATCTTCGCAAATGGCAAAAGTAACTTGTGGTTTTTGTCCTGCACTCAAAACTTTTCTTTGATTACCTTGTTTTGTTTTTATCGATACCCATTCTATAGAATGTTCAGCAGTCATAGGATGTTCAACATCGCCGACTGTTACTATAACTTTATTATTATCTATAATGAATTTAGGTACATGTTTTTCTTTTGCGGCATCGGTGCTGCCTGCTATAATTTCATTCATAACTTGACCGCAACACATAACAGGCACACCTGTTTCTTTAACAATAGCAACAATTTTTCCACAATGACTGCATTTATAAAATCTTTGCTCCATAATTTATCTCCGTAGTTAATTAATAATATTCAAATTATAGCACACTAATTGTAAATTGTCAATCTAGCAACTAATAAGCAACAAAATAAATTTTTTTAATTAATAATTTATTACTTTTTACTTTGTTTGGTGATATTCGATTTGTAGCTTTCTTATAATATATTATTCATTTTACTTTTTTTGATTATTTACGGCAAATTCGGTTGAACTTATCTTATAGCAACGAACATAATCAACTTCGAAATCGCCGTATTTGATATTTGCAGGGTTATCTGTAACAAGCTGTTTGCCATTGGGAACAATGGCTTTATTTAAGATATAATGCAATAGCATAAAAATTTATGCTTTACTTGTCGTAACTTGTCCGTTTTTTTTACTTTTTACTTTGATTTTGCATATTGTACCCATACTTTCAATACAATATATAGAGAAGTAGAATAGGAGTATGTAATATGCAAAATTATATTATAGAAAGGGTGGAAGAAATTGCTAATTACATTATAAGAGAGAAGTCAACTTTGCGAGATACGGCAAATATTTTTATGATATCAAAAAGTACTGCTCATACCGATATGACAGTGAGATTGCCGCAAATTGACCCCGAAAAATACGACAAAGTCCGTGAAGTATTGGACATAAATTTGGCGGAAAGACATATCCGTGGCGGACATAGTACTCAATTAAAATACTCGCAACATTAATATACATAATAGTTAAAAGAGCAATTAAGAAAAATCTTAATTGCTTTTTATTTTGCCTTTTATAATATTTACGGAAGTGTTTTGTATGCTTTTACCTTGCAGTAAAGCTTGCATAAATGTATCAAAATAAGCTAGTGTAAGTTTTGCAGGTTTAGTATACATAAATTCTTGCCAATCATGAATATTGTCGGCAGAGCAAACCTCATAATATGGAATATTGAAATCTTTTAATGATTGTACAAATTTTTCTCCGTTTCCTTGGCAAAAAATATCGGTTGAGGAATAGGAAATAAAAGTAGGCGGGAAGTCTGCTGTCATATATTCTCCCACATTCAAGTGATTGTATAAGGGATGCTTTTGACAGCTTGCGATATCAACAAATTTTTGTCCGCATAAATATTCCCAAAGTGAATGGTTTACACCTAAAATCATACGTTTGTCAAGTGAGTCAGTAGGATAGTAAATACCGCTGAAAAGTATAAGCCCTACAATTTTAGCCTCGATTTTTGATAGGTTTATTCCGTTTGAATACTCACTATTTAAACTCATTGTCGCACAGCAGGTAGCAAAATATGCTCCTGCGGAGTCCCCGCATAAAATTATTTTATCGCTATCCAAATGGTATTTTTCTTTGTTGTTTTCTATCCATTTAAAAAGGTCGGTAAGTTCGTTTATTATTTCCGTCAAATTTCGCTCGGGTGCTAATCCGTAATTTACATTAAGCACTTTTACATTAAATTTCAAGCAATATTGGGAAAATGATTTACGATATTTTTTATCGCCTGCAATAAAGCCACCGCCATGCATATTTATTAGTATAGGTTGTTTGTTTTGTATTTGATTTTCGTCCGCCCACAAGTCCAAAGTGCATTGTTTAGGATTTTTATCGCAATATACCGTATTTTTTAACACCTTAAAAGCATTTTTACTATGATAGGTATTTTGAGGTATATATCCAACATAGTCTATAAGTTTGAATAATAGCTTGGTAAAACTCATAATTCTCCTAAAAATTTTATTTATAAATTCAGCATAACACTTAAATTATTTTTTGTCAATAGCCTTTTGCATGTCGTTTGTTAATGGCAAAATTTAACTTTGGTATTGACTTTAGCCTAAAAATATAGTAAAATATAACCAATATTATAATATAGGGTGTAAATTTATGAATATAATTTTTTATTTTAGCGACCAACAAAGGTTTGATACAATCAACGAAAAAGTAACTCCAAATATAAACGGAATGCTCGACGAGAGTATATTTTTTGATAACTGCTATACATGTCAACCTGTATGCGGACCTGCAAGGGCGTGCATCCAAACAGGGCTTTTTGCAAGTGAAAACGATTGCTATATAAACGGCATTTCTATGGATGCAAACGACGAAAATACTTTGGCAAAGTGCCTTAATAAAAAGGATTACAATACATCCTATATAGGAAAATGGCATTTGGCATCCGACACTATGGGAAATAAACCTCATAACAATTTGCAGACAAAAGCTATACCGACGGAACTTAGGGGTGGTTATAATGATTATTGGCTTGCCGCAGACTGTTTGGAGTTTACCTCGGATATCAATGGAGGTTATTTGTTTGATAAAGACAATAATAGAGTCGATTTTCAAGGGGTTAGGAGTGATTGCATTAATAATTTTGCAATAAACTATATAAAAAATTACAGCAGTGAAAAACCTTTCTTCCTTATGGTTTCGCAATTAGAGCCGCACCACCAAAACGGCAAAAATACTTTTCAGTGTGTTGCGGGAGACGACGAGCCATTTAAAGATTATCCATACCCTGACGATTTGGTTGGTTTGAAAGGCGACTATAAGGCGGAGTTTGCACATTATCTTGCTTGTTGTAATAGGCTTGACAAAAACTTTGCTGACTTAATAAAAACAGTAAAAGATAAAGGCCTTTGGGATGATAGTATAATCATTTACACTTCCGACCATGGTTGCCACTTTAAAACCAGAAATATGGAATATAAGCGTTCCGCACATGATGCAAGTGCACATATTCCGTTTATAATGACAGGTGGAGGACTTAAGAATCTTGACAGTACAAAAAAATATATAGGAAAGCATTTTGACGGATTTGTGAGTTTGCTTGATATGACAGCAACTATTTTAGACATTGCAAATGCGGATATACCTACTCATTATCATAGTAAGAGTGTTATTGATATGTTGGAGAGCGGTAAGGGCAGAGACCATATATTTATGCAAATAAGCGAATCTCAATTAGGGCGTGCTATTATAACAGATAAATACACTTATAGCGTCAAAACGCCGTTTTCGTTTGGATTGACAAAAGCAAAAAGTACTTTTTATAAGGAAGATTTGCTTTTCGATAACATAAGCGATAAAGCACAACATAACAATTTGGTTAAAAAATTAAATTACAAACAAATTAAAAAACAATTAAAGGAAATTTTGCTTGCGGATATTGAAAGTATAGAGGGCGTTAAGCCTAAAATTTTCGGGTAATTTTTGTAAAATTTAAATACGAGGTGTTGGTTATGAAGTTTGATTTAAACGGAGATTGGAAATTCAGACAAGTTGACAGCAGTGATTGGTACGCTGCAAAAGTACCGGGCTGTAATTACTTGGACTTATTGGCAAATGATTTGATTAAAGACCCGTTTTACGGAACAAATGAAAAAGATTTATATTGGGTCAGCGAAAAAGATTGGGAATACACCAAAACTTTCAGTTTGAGCAAAGAGATTTTGGAGTGCGAAAAGATAAATTTGGTTTGCAAATGTTTGGATACAATTTGCGATGTCTTTGTCAACGGCAATTTGGTTGGTAAAGGCGAAAACCACCATTTATGCTATAAATTTGATATTAAAGAATTTGCGGGTAAGGAAAATGAAATAAAAATTAGATTTTATTCTCCTGTACAGTATGTTTTGGATAAACAAAAAGTTGAAACAACTCCTGCAAACTGCAACGGTTTAAATGGTATTCCGCATATTCGTAAACCGCAATGCCATTTCGGTTGGGATTGGGGTCCGGTTTTAACTCCAAGCGGTATAAGTGACGATATTTACGTTGAGGGGGTTAACATTGCAACTATAGGCAGCGTGCTTATCAATCAAAATCACGAAGAGGAAATTGTTAAATTGCAAGTTAGTGCAAACATAGATAATTTTAACAAAACAGACATAAAGTGCAATGTGAAAGTTTATGCACCAAACGGCAAGTTGATAGAGGAGAAGACTGTTGACGGCACGGATAAAGTTTTTGCCGATTTTGATATTCGAAACCCTGAGCTTTGGTGGATAAGGGATATTTCAGGAACGGAAAAACAACCGCTTTATAAAGTTGAATTGCAAATTTTGTATAAGGGCACAGTGCTTGACGAGTGTAGTAAAAAGATTGGACTTCGCACAATCAAACTTAATCAAGAGGTTGATAAGTATGGTAAAAACTTCCAATTTGTTGTAAATGGCGAGCCTATTTTTGCAAAAGGTGCAAATTGGATTCCGTCAGATACTTTTGTAAATAGAACTAGTAAAGAAAAGCTTGAGTATTACATAAAATCCGCTGCAGACTGCAATTTTAATATGATTAGAGTATGGGGTGGCGGATATTACGAAAGTGAGGATTTTTACGATTTGTGCGACGAATACGGTATAATCGTGTGGCAAGATTTTGCATTTGCTTGTCAACCTTATCCTTTCTTTATTGATAGCTTTAGAGAAAATGTTTTAAAAGAAGTAGAGTATCAAGTGCAAAGACTACGTCATCACGCAAGCTTAGGTTTGTGGTGTGGTAACAACGAAATCGAGCTTATGGCTATAGCTTGGAAACTTAGAACAAACTATGTGGCTTGGACGGAAAAATTCTTTTGGGATATCTTGCCTGAGGCAGTAAGCAGATTTGATAAAGTTACTCCGTATATTGCAGGTACACCTATCGGTATATCTCACGACAATGGTTTTTCGAACGATAATGTCGGCGATACACACTTATGGGCGGTATGGCACGGTTTAAAACCAATGAACTATTACCGCAAGAGGATGACAAGATTTTGCAGTGAGTTCGGTTTTGAAAGCTTACCTGATATCAATACGATCGAAACTTATGCAAAGCCGGAGGACTATTCGCTTACAAGCGAAGTATTTACAAACCATCAAAAGTGTGCAAGCGGTAATATGAAAATGGCGTTTTATATCGCATCAAGATTCAGGTTGCCTCAAAAGTTTGAAGATTATATCTATTTGTCTCAAATTTGCGAGCAGGAGTGCATTAGGGATGCAACCGAGCATTGGAGACGCAATAAGGGCAGATGTAACGGCTCGCTATTTTGGCAGTACAATGACTGTTGGCCTGTTTGCTCTTGGTCTAGCGTGGACTATTATGGCAATTTTAAGGCGTTGCAGTATACCTCTAAACATTTCTTTGCACCTTTGATGTTGTCTATTGAAGACAGCAAAAAGAAAATCGATTTGTATGTGATAAACGATACTCTAAACAGTTACGAGGGTATTATAAACTACAAATTATATAACTTTGATGGCAAAATTTTGTTAGATGAGCAAGTAATTTGCAAAGTATTACCTAATTCTTCGGGATTGATTCACGGTATAAACATTGCGGATTTGAAAGGCAAGTACAATTTGAAAGAAAGTGTTTTGGTTGCCGATTTGGTTGTTGACGGAAAGGTAATGTCACACAAAACGTTTATATTTGATAAGGAAAAAAATGTAGAGTTGCCAAAGGCTACTTTGTCCTCTTCCGTTGTGGTGGAAAACGGGGTTGCAAAAATTACCGTTAAGTCGGATAAGTTTGCAAGATTGGTAAGGTTACATTCCAAAACAATAACCAAACCGTTTAGCGACAATTACTTTGATATTTTGCCTGATGAGGAAAAAGTAATCACTATAGAATGTCAAGATATGACTGCCGAACAAGTAAAAGCAGATTTGGTATTGTCAAGCGTTTGTGATGTTGTGCCAAAAGGCTCTAAGTTCAGCGATAATTTGTTTAGATTAAAGGTTTTTATAATACCTATTAACTTTGGAAATTGGGTTTATTACAGCTCTATTCCAAAAAGCGTTAAAGTTTAAAATATAAGTGTTTACAAGGATAAAATGAGTAAAGTAGTTTGTATTGGAGAAAGTTTAATAGATTTTATGCCGACAGGGGAGGAATTGACTTTTGTTGCAAAAGCAGGCGGTGCACCAAGCAATGTTTGTGCTTGCATTTCCAAACTTGGCGGAACAGGTTGCTATCTTGGAAAGCTTGGCGAAGATATTTTTTCAAGATTTTTGCTAAAAAATATGCAAAAATGGGGTGTCAATACCGATTATACAGTGATTGATAACAGGTATCAAACAGCATTGGCATTTGTTTCTTTGGACGAAAACGGCGATAGGGAATTTAACTTTTATCGCAAGCAAAGCTGTGATTTAATGCTTGATAAGTCGGAAATACCCGAAAATCTAATGGAACAAGGAGATATATTGCATTTTTGTTCGGTTGGGCTTGTGGAGTCTCCGTCAAAATATGCGCATATTAAGGCAATAGAGTGTGCAAAAGCAAATGATTGCATAGTGTCTTTTGATGTCAACGTTCGCGAAAGGCTTTGGGACAGCGTTGATAATTGCGTAAAAACTATAAAAGAGTTTTTGACTTTTGCCGATATTGTTAAGGTTACGGATGAGGAACTTGTTTTGCTTACGGGCGAAAAGCAGGAAAGCAAAGCTGTAAGTATGCTTTTGGAGATTGCAAACAATGCAAAACTTTTGGTGTTGACAAAAGGTGGTGCAGGCGCTGCAGTTTATGACAGGATAGGTAACAACTATTTTTCAAAAGCAGCGGACGTAAAAGTAGTGGATACAACAGGCGCGGGAGATTGCTTTATAGGTTGTCTTTTGTACAAAATGAATAGCGGACAGGCAACTTTGACTGTAGATGGCATTAAGGATGCTATGGATTTTGCAAGCCTTGGATGCGGTGTGGTTATAGGCAAAAAAGGTGCAATAGAATCTATGCCGACAATAGATGATATACAGAATTTAAAAATAAGTTTATCAAAATAAAATTAATATTTTATATAATTTTAGGAGTGTATTATGGATAAAAAGAAATTTGCAAGCGAGCCGTTGTTTTTTGAATTAAACAGAGTTTTTCGTATTTATTTGGGTGGCTTGCAATATGCGGAACTACGCGGCGAGAAAGCGGAAGATACGCTATTTCCCGAGGAGTGGATAGCTAGCAAAGTAAAAGCAATTAACCCTAAATATTTTGGACCTAGAGATGGTGTTTCGGTAATAAAAGGTACGGATATTTTCTTTGACGATTTTTTGGAAGAACAAAAAGATTTGCTTTTGGGTAACCGAAAATATGACTGTTTGGTAAAATACTTGGATAGTGCAATAAGGTTGCCTGTACAAGTTCATCCTACAAAAGATTTTTCTAAAAAGCATTTTAACAGTGAGTACGGAAAAACCGAAGCATGGCTTGTCATTGCAACAAGACCAAATGCAAAAATTTATTTCGGTTTTAATGACTATATCGGTAAAGAAAAATTTTCCGCTTTGGAAGAAGAGAGTTTGGAAAACCGCGACGTAATGCGTACAATTTTAAATGGAGTAGATGCACATGTAGGAGATATGTATTTGATACCGGGGGGGTTGATTCATGCAATAGGCGAGGGCTGTACAATAGTGGAAGTTCAAGAGCCAACCGATTTTACTATTCAACCTGAAAATTGGTGTGGAGATTATAAAATAAGCGAAGATGAAAAATATATAGGCTTGGATAAGTCTACCGCACTTGATTGCTTTGATTATAATTTAGTTGGCGAAAAAGCACTTAACCTTGCAAAAATCGCCCCTAAAGTTGCAATCGATACAAAAACTTATGTTAAAGAGGAACTTATAACTTATAAAGATACCACTTGTTTTGCGGAAAACAGACATATTTTAAAAGGTGGCAGTTTTGTTATGGACTATGCTCCTAGTGTGTATATTTGCCTTGAGGGCGATGCTGAAATAGTAGGCGACAACTACAACAAAAAAATAGGCAAAGGGGACTACTTCTTCCTACCTTATGCTGCGGAGGGCAAGTTTAAAGTACAAGGCATGGCGGTGCTTATTGAGTGTTTGCCAAGCAAACAAGATTAATATATGATTGCGGGATGTCATTAAATTACGATAATATCCTAAGCCATAAACTTTCTAATAAATGTTTTTAAAAAATATAAATCAAAAAAAATTAACACCTCAAACGTTTGGTTTTGGGGTGTTATATTTTGTGTAAAATTTAAATTGGGCAAAAAGTGCCGTTCACTACAATAATCCTATCAAAAATCGACACTATCGGTGTTGAAAAATCGTCTCGAATGTAAAATTCGAGTACAAGGAATAAGTATATCTATGTACTTATTCTATTTTATTATAAAACAAAAAATAAAATAATGTCAATATTAAAGTAAGTATTTTGTAAAACCTTTAGTTAAATTATACTAAAAATTTATATTAGCTCCTTAAAAAACACCCTAAAAAGTACATAGATATACTTATTCCATGTACGTGCATTTTTTGTCTAAATAAGTCTTAATATGCTTAGGAGAAATTTAAATGAATAATTCAAAGATAAAATTCAGTTATTTAGCTATAGTTTTAGCAACCTCAATTTTACTATTAATGAGTAGTATTGTATCAATTTTTATTTCTTCAAATCAAGCTATTGCTTTGTCTAGTACGGTTGCTGCAGTTACAGCCGCTAATAATGCTGAACTATGGGATTCAAATACTCAAAGCTTTAATAAACAAGTTGTAAATGACATTAAAAATAAATTGTTTGGGAGTCAAAACCCAAAAGATTATATAAATAATAATTACGATAGTCAAGAGTATAATTGGACACAAAGTAAAGTTGTAAATGCACGAACTATAAATGCACAAGTCGGAAATGCCAATGAAGGAATGATAGTGACTTTAGGCGGTAAAAAATGGATGGTTACATCATTAACTTTTGGAGAGGGAGATAAAAAGGACGATATAATATTAACTTTGTATTTAGCAAGTAGTGAAGGCACAGCTATGTTCTATTCGAATAATAATGATGTAAAAGGAAATAACGCTTATTGCAGAAGTGAGGTAAGAAAAAATTTACTTGAAAACTCTAATTGGAGTTTATTTAATCAAGCTAGTGATTTTGCGACGCAATATCTTGTTCAACCAAAGTTTATTAAGTATCAACATACGCAAACATCAATGGGAAGAGGCGGTGTCCATAGTCCAATTCATGTGCCAAATGAAGCCTTAGATGAGTTTACAAGTGGTTGGCATACTAATTTAAACGGCGGATATAATTCCGTAAGCGAAATGTTTGGTGGCATACGCTATGATGCTTGGGGGGATGATTATTTATGGTTGCCAAGTATGACGGAAACAGGCTCAAATAATAACCTTGATGTAGCTTCTATATGGAAATTAACCAGCCATCAAAGAATGCCTAAGTCAGGTGGTGCACAAATACCTTCTTGGTTTAGAACAGGAGATAGTAACAATTATGGTTTTGCTAATGCAATCAAGGAAAACGGAGATAGAATGTATTACACAGTAGAAAATGCTTTGGGTATACGTCCTGCAATACATTTAAATTATACCGAAATGTTGGATAGCTTAACTAATGTTAATGACCCTAAAGATTTAGAGAGCACATATAACGAAAAAGGCCAAACAATCAAAAGCATTGCCGATGCAACTAGAGCAGCATGGTATGAAAGTGAAATTTACGAAAATACAGCTAACTATATAGATATTACTTATCCTAACAGCTTGACAGCCTTGCAAGATGCGGGAGAGTATTGGGTTAAGTTGGAAATAACTCAAAGCTATATTGACGAAGTGTATCGACTAGTGGAAAAAGATGGCTTGGATTATGGTTGGACAGCTACTGAAATAGCGCAAATGAAAGAAAAACGAAAACCTAAATTCCGCGGAACTGCTAATACAGCCGACCTCGACCATACGGAATCGGACACTGTGCGATGGATTAAGGTAACAATAAAAAAGGCAGAAATTGATTTTTCCAAAGCAGTATGGAGTGCGGAGAAGATTGAGTATAATGCTTTTAATCAAAGCGTGACAATATCGGGATTGCCGTCTTTCATAACACTGCAATACAATAATAATGTAAAAAAGGAAGTTGGAACATACACTGCTGAGGTAATAGATATTACAACCAGCAATAATAATTATAAAGTACCGTCTAATACCGAAATTTCAAACTATCCGACTTTAAGGCATACATGGCAAATTGTAAAGAAAAAAATAACTGCATCGTGGAATAGGCAAAGTAGCACTCAAAACGGAGTGACAATCTCCTTGCCAAAACTTAATGTTGCGGAAAATATGGCAGATGCGATTGAATATACCTACTATAAAAATTCGGGTATGACCGAGGTAATAAGTTTGGCAGATATTTTTAAGGAGTTTGATTTAACCGAAGTTAAAACTTATTGGGTTAAAGCGACGCTAAAGGCAAGTGGCGGAACATTTAACGCTACAAATTGCACTTTTACCTCTAATGGTGCCGAAACTTCTCAATTAGTAACTACTATGCAAACAGGGTCAACCAGCAATAGTGTTAGCGTGGAACTTACCAATAAAAAAGTGACCTTTAACAACAACGAACAAAAGGCGGATTTTTCTGTCAATGGTGGTTTGGTTGCAAGCGATTTGGTAATATCCTATTTTACAAGCGACGGCACGCCTTTGACTCTAGCCCCTAAAAATGCAGGAAAATATAAGGTTTCCGTAGCACTTAGGGATGATTTGACCGATTTTATCATTACAGGCATAACTGAGTTCGAATTTGAAATAGAAAGCTTAAAAATCAAAAAACCGCTTGCTAGTCAAAAGCAATATTTCCAAGCTGACGGATTTAGCCTGAGCGACATTGCAAACTTACCAAGCGGTTGGAAAACTTATTTTAATATAAAAGCTTATGACAAAGATAACAACGAGGTAATGTCTGAAAATGATAATTGGAATTTTATCAACGTAAATACATATCACATTGAAATAGCCTTTAACAACGGAATAAACACTGCAAACGGCGGTTTACACGACAATGTAATTTGGAGTGACTTAGATAAAAACACTTTTACGGTAAACCTTGAAATTATGCCGCTTGTATTTAGTATATCGGGTTGGCAATACGGCAATGAGAACAAAAAACCTGTGATTACGGGAGCCGATGATAAGGAGATTACAAAGTATTTCGATTATGTAATTTACGAGCTTAAAAACGGCGTAATTATAGGTAATATGTTAGCTCAGAATGCCACTTTGAAGTACAGCACAGATTATCAAATTTCATTGCAAGTAAAGGACGAATTCGGAGGTAATGTATTTTTGGAATACAATGGCGAAAACATTGCCGAAACCGAGCCTTACAAATTTAAAACTCAAGCAAATACAAATCCCGGTGCGGACGGCGACGGAGATAATGAAAATGACGGTAACGGCACAGGCGGTGGCAATGGAAGCAGTAGCGGTAACGGCGGCACTGACTTATGGTTTGGCGAAAATGGGAAATTACCATTGTTTGCATGGATTTTGATTGCAAGTAATTTGTTGACTGCTTTATTATTGATAATTTTGGTTATTGCGTTGATTCGTAGCAAAAACAACAAAGATAAGTTTACTAGGATTGCGCCTACCGTAGATACAAGCAGCAACAATACTAACGATACAAATCAAATTGTAAATGACAATCAAAATAATTCTTTTGTAAATGCGGATTTAATGAACAATAGCGATTGGACATTTATTGTAAGGGAAAAAGATGTTTTGAATATAAAAGCGTTGGAAAATCAAAACGAAAGGGTATTGATGTACGCTTGCAAGGAAAGCGAAATTAAAAAACTTAAAAAATTCCAAAATGCTATAGCCGAAGTAAGTAGTGTGCCTGAAGAGGATGCAGATAAGCAAAATAACTCTAAGCAAAAAAATAAGAAAAAGAAAAAATAAAACAAAGAACAGCGATTATTTCTAATCGCTGTTTTTGATACAAAATATTTGCCGAATATAAAAATTAATATTTTTAAAAATTGGTTTTGTGTTTTATTTAAATATTGTCAATTAAATTATTTGAAAATAATAAATTTTAAACTAAGCTAGCAAAAATGCCAATTTGGATTTGCTTTTTGCATTAAAACCGTAATAAGTTTTCAAGCAAATATTTTGTATAAACCATCTCTAAATGACTAATTAAACTTTAGTAAAAGAAGTATTAGTACATTTTGGGCATGGTGGGCATTTATCGTTTTGATTTAGGTGAATATCTGTACCGCAGTTAGTGCAAGAATAACAACCTTTACCTGGTTTTTCACCTGTACGACAAGTACATTTAGATGCCATATTCTCCTCCCAATAAGATAGATTAGTAGCTTTGTGCTACAACTATATTATAAGCATTTTAAATTTACTTATACATTTAAAATAAAATTATTGACACATTAATTTAAATAGTGTATACTTTTAAATAACAAGCAAAATTTGCGTATAAATTTGCATAAAATAATTAATATATGCAGGCGTAAATTTAGCAAATAAAAAGCATAAGGAGTATATTTATGGACAAAATTGCAAAAAAAGTAGTTGAACTTTTAAAAGAAGATGCAAGGTATACTGCGGCACAAATTGCCACTATGGTCAATCAAGACGAAAAAACTATTGCAAAAGTAGTCGCGGAGTTGGAAGAGAGCGGCGTTATTGTCAAATATACTACCATTATTAATAATGAAAAAGCAGGCGACGATTTTGTGGACGCTTTGATAGAGGTTAAAGTAAATCCTCAAAGTCAATCGGGATATGAGGCAATAGCGACAGAAATTGCAAAGTTCGATATGGTTAAAAATCTATACCTTATGAGTGGTACTTTTGACTTGGCACTTACAATCGAGGGCAAAAGTATTAAGGATATAGCTTTGTTTGTGTCTGAGGAATTATCTGCTATTGACAGTGTAGTCAGCGTTGCTACTCACTTTATTTTAAAGGAATATAAGTCAAGCGGTGTTTCTTTTGGCGAAAGTGTGAGTGATAAAAGAGAGATGATACGATGAATTACGATAAATATATAAGTGAAATTGCAAAAATTATAAAGCCATCCGGCATAAGGAAATTTTTTGATGTCGCAAATACAATGAAAGATGCTATTTCATTGGGTGTAGGCGAGCCGGATTTTGTAACACCATGGGCAGTCCGCGATGCTGCCATAACAAGCATTAAAAGAGGATATACACAGTATACCTCCAATGCAGGTATGCCGGAATTGCGTGAGGCAATAGGTAAATATTTACATTTAAGATACAATTTGCAGTATGACCCAAATGATGAAATTTTGGTAACGGTCGGCGCAAGTGAGGGTATTGACTTGGCTTTAAGAGCACTACTTAATACAGGAGATGAAGTTTTGATACCTGACCCGTCTTATGTATCCTATTCGCCATGCGTAACTTTGTGCGGCGGTGTTCCTGTCCCTGTAAATTGCGTGGTGGAAAATGATTTTAAGGTAACTGCAAAAGATTTAAAGGAAAAAATAACAGATAAAACAAAAGTTTTGATAATGCCTTATCCAAATAACCCAACAGGCGCTATTATGGAAAAATCGCATTTAATAGATATTGCAAAACTTTGTATCGAAAAGGACATAATAGTTATATCGGACGAGATATATTCCGAACTTACTTATGACGAGGTACATACTTCGATTGCATCGCTACCTGATATGAGGGAAAGAACGGTGGTTATCAACGGCTTTTCAAAGGCTTTTGCAATGACAGGTTGGAGATTGGGCTATCTCGCTTGTCCTAGGGAACTTTTGGTGCCAATGTACAAAATACACCAATACGGCATAATGTGTGCACCTACTGCAAGTCAGTATGCAGGACTTAAAGCTTTGAACGATGCTTTTGAGGATGATTTTGCTAGCGTACGTGAAATGCACGATGAGTATGACAAACGTCGTAGATATTTGGTGCTAGAATTAAACAAAATGGGGCTTGAGTGCTTTGAGCCAAAAGGTGCATTTTATGTATTCCCTAAAGTTTCAAGCACAGGTATGAACGGCGAGGAGTTTGCAAATGGTCTTTTGTTTTCCAAAAAGGTTGCCGTTGTACCGGGTAATGCTTTTGGCGAAAACGGCAACGATTTTGTAAGAATTAGCTATGCTTACAGTATGGAAAAATTGAAAAAAGCAATAAAACGTATAAGCGAGTACTTAGAAGAATTAAAAAAATAACAATCTTTTAAATTAGAGGAAAGTACAATAATAGGTTAAACTTTTATTTGTGTTATTACAAACAAAAATGCGCTGTTTACAGTGCATTTTTTGTAACATTATAATAAATTTTGCAGCTTTATTATTTTACATGAATTATAAACAGAATTTACAATACAATCATCGGTTTAAGAAATTATTTATTGCAAATTATGAAAAATAAAAAACCTAGGATGACCTAGGTTTTTTTCAATTAATTTTCTTCTGCCTGTTTTCTAAAGTACTCTTTAAGTATTAATTCGGATAACATATTACGAGTTTCACTATTGATTGGGTGGGCTATATCCTTATAATCTCCCTCTTGAGTTCTGCGACTTGGCATTGAGACAAAATATTCGTTATTGTTTTCAATAATCTTAATATCATGCACTGCGAAAGCATTGTCAATGATAATGGAAGCAACAGCTTTCAATCTACCATCTTTTTTTACTAATCTTATTCTAATGTCGCTAATTTGCATTAACTTAACCCCCTTTTTACATTTCTATACATACATTATACACTAATAAAATGTAATTTTCAATAGTTTATAAAAAAAATTTATATTTTTATGACAATAAACTACTTTTTTAATGTATTATTTACATTTTATATTAAAATTAAACAAATTTTGTCGATTTTATATAGTATTTTGCATATATTGTTTTATGAACAATTTTTTTTATAGCCTAAAATGGGTACATTTTGTTGGTGTTGGCGGTGTAAGTATGAGTAAACTATGTGCTTATACTTTAAAATTAGGTATTAAATGCACAGGCTCTGATAGCAAAAATTCTAATATAATAGATAAACTAAAAGCTGCTGGCGCGGATATAACTATTGGCGAAAACATGGCTAATAGCCGCAATGCAGATTTAGTTGTTTATTCGAGTGCTATCAAAAATAATCATCCCGAATTACTTTGTGCAAAAAAAAGTATGGAGAGGAAAGACTATCTTGCAATGGTAGCAAAAAACTTTGACAAAATCATTGCGGTAAGCGGTGCTCATGGCAAGACCACCACTACTGCAATGATTGCGTGGATATTTAAAGTTGCGGATAAAAGTTTTACCGCACATATCGGTGGCGAGTTTGCAACAACTACCGATATTGGTTTTGGTACGGGTAGTGAGTATTTTATTACCGAGGCATGCGAGTATTCCAAAAGCTTTTTAAAGTTGCATCCGGATATCGGGGTAGTGCTTAATGTGGATTATGACCATCCAGATTGTTATAAATCGTTAAAGGACACTTATTTGGCTTTTGCAATGTTTATGTCGCAGTCCAAAGCGGTTATTTACAATGACGAATTTGACTTGCTTTCAAACGATAAGGTGGATAAGACAAAAACACAATTAATTTCCTACGGAAGTAACAATGCTGATTTTAAAGCAAGTAATGTCAAAGTGCGTAGCAACTATATTACATTTGATGCACTTAAAAATAATAATTTGTACGGTACATACACCTTATATACTTTAAATCAAGTTAATATACAGTGTGCACTTGCTGCAATAAGTGTTTGCGACTTAATTGGTATTGATAATGATAAAATCAAAATGGGGCTTGCTACATTCCCGGGGCTTAAAAACAGATTTCAGTGTCTTGGTATTATGACGGGTGGCGCAAAAATGATTGTCGACTATGCACATCATCCCAAACAAATAACTTTTGCAATTAATTCCGCATACTATAATCTGCCTGACGATGGCGATTTGATTGTACTTTTCGAACCGCATACATATTCGCGTACAAAAGCATTATTTAATGATTTTTGTAGGGTTTTGCAAGGGGATTGGACTACTTTAATTATGCCGACTTATAGTGCAAGAGAAAAAGTAGAAGATGGTTATGACTCAATGAGATTATATATGGCAATTAGCAAAACAAGCGACCACGTAGTATATGTTGACGGCTACGAAAAAGCAAAAGAATGGTTGCTTAAAAATGCAAAAGTTACCGATACAATTTTATGTTTGGGTGCAGGCTTGGACAACGAAAAGCTTGTTTATTAGATATAATTTAAGCCTATTATATTCTAATTTTTATTATATTAAAAATTAAAACTACTCCCAAAACTTTTATGCTTTGGGAGTGTTATTTTTTGTGTAAAATTTAAAGTAGGCAAAAAGTGGCGTTCAATGCAATAATCCTATCAAAAATCGGGGGTAAATTACATATAAACACTAAATCAAAAGTAAAAAAATGTACATAGAATAAATATAATCTATGTACTTTTTCAATTATATTATAAATAAAAATATAAAATAATGTCAATATTAAACTAAACATTTTGTAAAATCTTTATGTAAATTATACCAAAAATTTATTTAAATTTTTTAAAATTGACCAAATTAGTACATAGATTATATTTATTCTATGTACAATTATTCTATTTTAACAAAAGTAAATTTTTTGGGAGAAAATATATATGTTTAAAACAAAAGTTAAATTAAAATATTTGGTAGTTATAATAACTGCATTTATTGTACTAATGACAAGTGCTATTGTAAGTATTTTTGTTTCTCCTAATGAAGTGTTGGCATTAACTAGTACTAGTTCAGCCATTCAAGTAGGTAATGGCACTGAACTATACGATAGTTCTAATCAATCTTTTAATCAAGAAAGTTTTGAAGATTTAATGTATAGGCTATTTAATGGTCAAGAACCTTTGTCTTATGTTAAATCTATGAAGGATTCAGGTACAGACAGCTATGTCGTGCCTGCTTCAACAATAAATGGTGGTAATGATAATGGCTATATAGTAAAACTTGGTGGACTAGATTGGATGATTACTTCTTTGACAGTAACTGATAGCACAACTTACAAAAAAGAGGATATTGTTGTAACACTTTATCTTGCAGATAGCATTGGTACTACTAGATATTGGTCTAGTGCTAGTGATGATAAGGGTACTAATATGTATAGCCGAAGTATCTTAAGGCATACCCTTTTGAATGATACTAGATTAAAGCAATTTGTAAGTGGTAGTTTTGCAGAACAATTTTTGGTTCAACCAACACATATAAAATATCAGCATATTGAAACAGTTCATGGACGTACATCAGTTGCAGATAGTAATTTTAATTTTTCCAATGATGCACTTGACGATTTAGACACAAATTGGTCAAGTCTTATGTCAGCTGTTCATTATAGACAATCTGACAAATTTACAGACCCAAGTGGTAATTTAGTATCATATAGTGCTTGGGGTAATGATTATATTTGGATTCCAAGTATTGCTGAATCTGGTTCAAGCAGTTTCGTTACTAATACAAGCATTTGGAAATTATCAAACAATCAGCTTATGCATAATTGTAATGATGGCGTTTGGTACAGAACAGGTGGCGTAAATACATTTAATTGGTTGGTATATTTACAAAGTAGTTCTTCCCAAAGTACTAAAATTGCAAATGATGTTAGTGGTATTCGACCAGCAATTCACTTGAATTTGAGTGAAATAATAAGAGAAACAAGTGGTCTTGATAATCCTCAAGACATGACTACTACATATAATGAAGAAGAGCAAACAATAAAAAGCATTGCAACTGAAACTAAGGCTAGTTGGTATAATAAAGACATTTATGAACATGTAGATAATTATATAAACATAGCTTATCCCGAAAATGCAAAGTGGATTATGAATGCAAAAGAATATTGGGTAGAAATTTCAATAAATGAGAGTTGGATAAAAAATATTTATGCTGAAGTTGACAAAGAAGGTGCTGAAAAAGGTTGGACTGCAGAAAAAATAAAAACAGTCAAATTGGTTCGAACACCACATTTTTTGGATACTCCAAATACTCAAGATTCTGCTCATCTAGAAACTGAAACAGTCCGATGGATTAAAGTAACAATCAATAAGGCAGAAATAGATTTTAAAAATGTTGTATGGAGTGCAAACAGTTTAGAATATAATGCCTTAAATCAAACAGTAACTATTTTATCTGGATTGCCATCTTTTTTGACTGTAACATATAGTGGTAATATTAACAAAAATGTAAATACGGATGGAACATTTTATACGGCAAAAGTAATAGGGATAACAAGCACAGATAGTAACTACAATATTCCTACAACAACAGCAGAGTTAGATAAAATACCACAACTACAGCATAAATGGACAATAACTAAAAAGAAGTTAAATGCTAGTTGGACTACAGAAGAAAAGACAAGTGGTGGAATAACTTTGAAATTGCCAGCCTTAAGTTTAGCAGAAAGTTTAACCAATGTAGTAGAGTATAAGTACTACAAGGACTCAAATTGTACACAGCCAATAACATTGGATGAGATATTTGCAGAGTATGATTTAACACAAGTAAAATCTTATTGGGTACAAGCGACTCTAAAAGTAAGTGGGGACTACAATAGTAGTAATTGCATATTTTTACTTAATGGCACAGAAGTATCTGAAGCAACATCAATATTGCAGACAGGAGCTTCAAGCAATGGAGTTATAGTAAGCATAACAAACAGCAAAGTAACATACAATGGCGAAGCACAAAATGCAAGCTTTAGTGTAAGTGGCGGTGGATTGAATGCCGACGCGTTGGTATTAAAGTATAAGACAGAAAGTGGTGTTGAAATACCTTATGTGCCAACAAATGTAGGTAAATATAAAGTAATTGTAAGCATAAAAGAAGGCTTAGGAGACTTTGTAATAACAGGAAGTAGTGAGTTTGACTTTGAAATAGAAACTTTAAAAATAGCAAAGCCACAAGCAAGTCAAAATAAAACATTCCTAGCAGATGGATATAATTTTGCTACAATAACAAATCTGCCAAAAGATTGGGCCAAGTATTTTGACATAAATGTTTATGATATAGATAACAATGTAATACCACAAGTAAACGGAAGTTGGACATTTTTTGGAGTAAATCAATATCGCATACAAATGCAATTTAAAAATGGAATGAATAGCAATAACGGAAGCGATATAGACAATGTTGTATGGTTAGATGGTACAAAGGGAAACTATCAAGTAACGCTAGAAATAGAACAATTAGTATTGGTAGTGACCGGTTGGCAAGAAGGCATAGAAAATGGAAGAGCGACATTAATATCTAACAATACAGCAGAGATAGAAAAGTACTTTGACTATGTAATATATGAGTGCAGTGGTGGAGTAGCAATAGGGGAAGAGTTAACCGGAAATAGCACACTAAAGTATGAAACAGATTACCAAATATCATTAATAGTAAAAAATGAGTATAAAGGTAATGTGGTAGTAGAGTATAATGGAGAGCAAGTAGACGAAACAACCCCTTATGCATTTAAAACAAAAGCAAATCCATTTACAGATGGGGATGGAAGTGATACAAACGGCAAACCAAATGGTGGAAGTGGTAATGGTGGATTGGATAATTTTGTTGAAGATATAAAAAATATGCCATCATATTTAAAATGGGTAATACTAGGAATATTAATACTATTACTATTATTGATAATATTAATGATAATAATATTGATATTAAAACGCAACAAAAAAGAAGAAGTTCCACAACAAGCGATACCTTATGCACAATATACAGGACAAAATGAGCAAGCGGTTGGTGATAACGGGCAAACAAACAACGATATAGCTAGCAACACTAAACAAAATGAAAGTTTTAGAAACGTAAGAGGAACTATTGTAAACAACTACAAGGTTGGGTACAAGGATTGGACATTTGTAATGAAAGAAACCGATATCCTAAACTTAGAGGTATTGGAGTCCCCACAAGACGAAATAATGTTTTATGCTTTTAAGAAAAATGATTTGAGGAAAGTAAAAAAATTACAAAATCAAATTGACCAAGCAGACGGAAATGTAAATACTGATAGTCAAAACGAAACGCAATCAAATACCAAAAAGCAAAAAGGTAAAAAGCGTAACTAGTTAAAAAAAGCCATTCAATCGAATGGCTTTTTTGCTTGCTGTAAATTGCATAATTACTTAAAAAATTCACTTGTATAGCAAATAGAATAGATAAATAAAAATGGAAATGTATATAGTAAGATATGTTAAAACACAGGTTATTTTAGCCGTAAAATTTCTTAAAATTATACAATTTTAAATACGCCATACAAATAAAATACACCCCGAAACATTGTGTTTTGGGGTGTTACTTTTTGTGTAAAGTTTAAAGTTGGCAAAA
>OFFL01001110.1_pt1 | contig 22382 bp, 19 predicted proteins | sample 1521391 | NCBI WGS metagenome assembly OFFL01 (sample SAMEA3504082, study PRJEB24116) | mouse gut metagenome | biome: mouse gut; feature: mouse-associated habitat; material: faeces | place: Denmark | collected 2011
TGCGGCATACGGGAATGACTATGCCTTCCTTGACGGACTGAAACTGCCGGAAGGGGTATGGTATTTTGCGGCAACAAACGCAAAAGAGCAGGTATTTCCGGAATATCCTCAGATGTCTTACCCGGAAACGAAAAGGGGGCGCCCCAGAAAGCATCCGATATTGTCCACTAAGCCGGTATCGGTACGCGAAATCGCAGAGGACAGTTCCGTCCCCTGGGAAAGCGTTGTACTGGCAGAAGGAGCGAAAGGACCGATCGTTGCAGAGAGGAAATATATGCGCTGTTATTCCTGCCGTAAAGACGGGAACCGCAGTTATGTGAAGCCGGGGCCGGAAATATGGCTTTATTTAAGGAAATATGCAGATGGGGAAATAAAATATTTCGTTTCCAATGCTCCGGGAAGTTTGGCTGTCCAGGAACTGGACAGAGCAGCAACCTTAAGATGGCCCATTGAACAGTGCTTTGAAGAATGCAAAAGCAATCTGGGAATGGGACATTATGAATGCCGGAGTTACCAGGGCTGGAAGCGTCATATGCTGTTTGTGATGATCGCGCATCTGTTTACGATTTATATACGGGAAATCTTTAAAAAAAAGAAATTGCATTGACTATGCCAATGGTAATTAAGCTGATGCATGGAATTATAACCTATACAGTTACGAATATGAAAGTGATTGTATGTTACCACATACGCAGGAACCATAGTGCCTATCTGGCCCATAGAAAGACCACGCTTTCAAAAAGTTCGCTGTAGTACTAGAGTGTGTCTGAAAATTCATTCCCGTCATCTGCACGCCCCACTTTGCGGTATATTTGGCCCTCATTCGGTCAACGTAGCCCACTACGCCTCCCTCATTCGGGTCAAATCTCCCACATCATCTTGGACATTAGTAGTCCAAGAAGCTTGAATTGTGACGCACATTTGACAGAAAGCATTTTTCAAACACGCTCTAGAGCGTGTTTGAAAATTATCAGTTTTTGTTCATTTTATCCAAATTAGGATTGAGGCAAGGCATACAAATCCCATATAGGTGTATGCCAGCTTATCATACCGGGTCGCAATGCGGCGGAATCCCTTCAGTTTGAGAAAGTATTTCTCTACCAAATGGCGCTCTTTGTACAGCCACCAGTCACAGCGACGCTCAAATTTGGCTCCTTTTTTGGACGGGATGGTTGGTTCCCCGCCATTTTCATAGATATAGTCAATCAGATTCTGACTGTCATATCCACGGTCTGCAAGCACACTGCTTCCTTCTATATTAATATGCTCCAGTACAGGGAGGGCGAAATTGATGTCATTACGCTGTCCTTCACTAAGCATCAGATATACAGGATAGCCATAAGCGTCTACCGCTGCATGGATTTTGGAACTTGCCCCTCCCCGGCTGTGCCCGATCTCGTTTGGAGGCCCCCTTTTTTTGCCCCAGCACTGTGCTGGTGGGCCTGGACGATTGTAGCATCCAGTGAAAGCTCATTAATTTCAGCCTCGAGGCTGAGCACCCGGAAAATATTATCAAGGATCCCGTCATCAATCCACTTGCGGAAGCGGCTGTATACTGAATTCCAAGGGCCATAGCGTTCTGGCAGGTCACGCCATGGGGCGCCGCTGCGTGCGATCCAGACCATCCCGTTAAGCATGGTACGGTTGTCCTTTGGAGGACGTCCGGGTTTTCCAGTCTTTTCCGGAGGGAGTAAAGATGCAACCTGTTCCCATTCCTGATCGGTAAGTTCGTAACGCCTTAACATAAGATCAGCCCCCTTTTTCTTTATTTTACCATGAAAAAGAGGCTATGAACAAATGTTTTGTATACTTTTTAATTTTCAAACACGCTCTAGGCGGCCTGATATAATAATGATGCCCTAACGCCGCAAAATCTCAAGTGATTAAAGGGAGACACTATGGAATATGATATATCTTACAGACCGGAAGAACTGATTCCTCTCGTGACAGAACTGGCAGAAAAATACACCGGCTTTGAACACTCTTCCATTTCCTATGAGAGGGCACAGTCACTGATGGAAGCAGTAATGTATTGCATTCAGACATATGAAAGATCTGCCGGTGACCGAATGCTGTCGGCCATTAATCCCTCCGCTGATGAAGCCTGCGAGGCGGGCAGACGCATAATTCTTGATAAGGCTGCGGAACTGCGCCGGCTATACAATCAAATGATCCCGGATTTTCAGGACTATGGCTCTCCATATCTGCGGGATATCATCACCACAGGAATTCCACAATTTCTGCAAAGCTATGATCCACTGTACGCACCTCAGGAGACGCTGCTGACCCTGGATTATCCGCTCCTAAAGGATATCCTTTCGCTGAACGGTATCGATGCCATTCTTACCTGTCTCCGATGCATCTGTCTGGAACAGGAGTTTCTACATGGGCTGGATCACTTTTATGTTTCGGAAGTCCTGCAGGCCGCCTGCGCAGGCGCCAGCCTGCCGCCGGAAAATCTGCTAAGCATTGTGCTGCCCAACGTGATCGGCCACATTCTTTTGGCCAAGCCCTTTGACCACATCGGTTTTGTCCAAAGGGAATATGATGCTTTGGAAGACATTCTGCAAAAAGCCGCCGGAGATGAACTGGAAAATCACATGGCAAGACTGATAAATCGTTTCGCCGGTCACCTCTGTCACGGAAATCTGCCCCTGCAGGAATATTTGGGCTTAGGTATTCGGGATATGACCGTCAGACTCCGAAACTGCCTGCAGCATCACACCCTGGAAACACTGATTTTCGCCTGAGAACCATCCGGAAAATATCTTCCGGCATTTACGAACTGCTCAGCAGTTCCCGGGTGTACTCCTCTTTTGGCGCCCGGAACAGCCGTTCCGTTTCCCCCACCTCAATGATCCGCCCCTCCTTCATGACCATAATCCGGTCACACATCTGATAGACCACATTGATATCATGTGAAATAAATAAATATGCCAGCTTCATTTCCTGCTGAAGCCTCCTCATCAGCTCCATAATCTGAGCCTGTATGGTCACATCCAGAGCAGATACCGGCTCGTCGGCCACCACCAGGCCCGGATGAGTGATAAGTGCCTGTCCGATACTGACCCGCTGGCGCTGACCTCCGGAAAGCTGAGAAGGTTTTCTGTGAAAATACTTATCTTCCATCCCCACCCGGTGAAGCATATCATAGGCCGCCGCCTCCATGTCCGCCTTTGTCATTACTTTTGACCGGTCCAAAGCCCCCGCCGCCCGAAGAGGCTCCTGGAGCAGCCAGCCTATGGTTTTTGCGGGATTTAAGCTGCTGTAGGGATCCTGAAATACCATCTGGGGTCGAGTCGTATTGCTGACGATCTCTCCGCGGATGCTCCGGTTCATACCCAGTATGGCTTTGGACAGGGAAGTTTTTCCGCAGCCGCTCTCTCCCACCAATCCCAGACTCTCTCCCGGATATATCTCAAAGCTGGCGTCCGCCACCACACACTGCTTTTTCTTTTGGCCAAACAGACTGTTGGATCCGTCCTGATAAAATACTGACAAATCATGAACCCTGACCACAGGGGCAGAATTGTTCAGGGCGGCTTCCGCTGAGGCTGCTTTTCCCAAAACTGCGTCCGCCGACCATGTCTTTTTCTTCATCCGTGACGGCACTGCCTCTATCAACCTCTTTGTATATTCCTGGCGAGGATGCCGGAAAATTTCCTCCGTCTCTCCCAGCTCCACCACCCGTCCATCCTTCATCACGGCAATCCGGCCGCACAGCCTTCTGGCAAGATTCAGATCGTGAGTAATAAACAGCATGGCATTGTTCTGCTTGGAATTGATCTTGCGCAGCAGTGCAATAATCTGGTTCTGCACCGTCACATCCAGCGCCGTAGTGGGTTCATCCGCCACCAGCAGTCTGGGATGAAGGATCAAGGCCATGGCAATCATCACTCGTTGGCGCATTCCCCCGGACAGCTGATGAGGATAGCTCGTATATACCCGCTCCTCATCCCGAAGCCCTACCGCATGAAACGCCTCCAGCACCCGCGTCCGAAACTCTTCCTTTTGTCCGGTTCTGCGTCCGGACAGCCGCAGAGCATCCGAGGCCTGTTTCCAGGGGCCCTGAGGCCTGTGCTCTGCATGAAGCCAAAGCATCTCTTCCACCTGATGCCCCACTCTCTGGGTAGGATTCAGGCTGGTCATAGGCTCCTGAAATATCATGGACATCTGCGCTCCCTGATACCTTCGGTACAGAACCTGGTCTCGGGGCTTTCCCGCCTCCTGCAATACCACATCGTCAAACAATATCCTTCCGGAAGTAATCTGTGCCGACTCGCTCACCAATCCCATCAGGGTCAATGCCGTCACGGATTTTCCGGAACCGGACTCACCTACCACACCCAGAACCTCTCCGTCCACCAGATCAAGGTTTACATTCTTCACCACTTCCGTCTTGTCAAAGGCCACAGAAAGATTTTCGATTCTGATCATTCGCCGTACCTCCTGACTCCCTCGCTGAACAGAGAAAAGCCCAGCACGATCCAGACGATAGCCAGCCCCGGCGCAAGCGCATACCAGGGGGCTGACTGCAGATACCCCTGCGCATCCGAAAGCATCTTACCCAGACTGGCATCCGGCGGCTGTACCCCGATCCCCAAATAGCTCATACCGGATTCTGCCAATATGGCATTATTAAAGCCGATCATCACCGATACCCAGAACACGGAAAAAATGTTCGGCAGAATATGCACAAACAGAATGCGCAGTCTCCCCACCCCCATTAATCTTGCTCTTCGGATATAGTCCGCATCCCGCAGGCGGATAAACTCACTGCGGACAATCCTCACAAAGCTGGGAATGAATACAATGCCCAGAGAAATAATCACGTTATGCTTTCCGTTACCCAAAATGCTGATAATTACCAGCGCCAGCAAAATACTGGGAAATCCGTTGACTGCATCCGTAACGCGCATAACCGCTTCATCCAACAGCCCGCCGAAATATCCTGTTATCGCTCCCAAAAGAATTCCCGCCGTACCGGAAAAGAGAACCACCAGCGTACTGATTCCAATGGTGGTTCCCATACCCTGCATAACCCGCGAAAAAATATCTCTGCCGAAATTATCCGTACCGAAAAGATGGCGGATAGAGGGCGGCGCAAACTTTTCAGCAGCCGACATGGCCGTTGTGCTGTAGGGTGTCCAAAAAAGGCCCAGAATTCCGATCGTCAGGGCAATCCCTGTCATAATCACCCCCGCCGCCAGATATTTATTCCATGAAATGCGCCTCTTCCATAGAGTTCCCTTCTTCCATGAAGTGCCTTTTTTCCATTCGATATCCTTTTCCGGGGAATGCTTCTCTTCCATTCTCATGAGATCACCCCTTTCTCATTTCCGAACAGCCATCTTCCGTACCGAAAACCAATTCAAAGAAGCCTTTCCGTTGAACCTGGGAATTCTTTCCGTCTTTCACGCTTCACTGATCCTGGGATCGATCACTCGATACAGAATGTCTACCAAAAAATACACAAAAATCACTACAAAGGTAATATACAGGATCAATATTTCCACCACCGGGAAATCCCTGGTGGAGATGGAGCTGATCAGAAGCCGCCCAATGCCGGGCAGGCTGAAGACTTGTTCAATAACAATACTTCCGGCCACAATCTCAGCAATAATCATTCCCAAAAAGGTAACTACAGGCATCATGGCATTGCGCAGCACATGCTTGTACATGACACGCCGTTTTGTGGCACCCTTACTGTAGGCTGTCCTCACATAATCCGCTCTCAGCTCCGTCAGCATGGAATTCCGCAAAAATCGGGCCGTCATGGCGATTTTCGGAAGAGCGATTGAAATTGCCGGAAAAAACAAGTATCCCAGAAATCCCGAAAAGTTTTCCTGATAACTGATATATCCCCCCGGGGCAAACAGCTTCAGCAAAATTCCAAACAAATAAGTCACCAAAATCCCCAGGAAAAAGGAAGGAACCGCCATAGAAGCCTGGGTAATTACCCCAAGCAGTCCATCCAGAAAGTGATTGCTGCTCCTGGCCCACAGCACACCAAGGGGAATAGATACCCCAATAATCAGCAGCATTGATACAGCTGCCAGCCACAGCGTTACCGGCAGCTTGTCTCCAATCAGCTCTGTAACAGGCATCATCTCATTCATATTCTTGGAATACCGGTAGCTGACCCCCAGATCCCCTCGTAATACATCTGCCGCCCAGGCAAAATAACGCACCACAGGCGGTTTGTCCAGTCCCAGCTCCTGACGAAGCTGTTCTTCTCTCTCGGGAGTAGCCTCCGTTCCCAAAATGGACGTGACCACATCTCCCGGAATTATCTGAAAGGCAAGGAAGGCGGCAACAGAAACAAGAAACAATGTCATAATGAGAGTGATTAATTTTTTACCGATATATTTCATTGCCGTCCTCCTTTCATACCTTCAAGTACTTCACAAGCTATCTGTCCGCAGGCTCTGGAATTCCTGATGTATTAATCTTCCACAAACCGTACTGTGCTCATATCCTGCACATAAATGGGATAGAATCGATAGCCCTCCAGCTTTTTACTGATGGCAGTAGTGTTTGCAGGCACCTGCAGAAAAGCCGTTCCTGCCTGATCCACCAAAATTTGCTGCAGTTGGGCATAATATTCTGCCTTTTCTTTCAAATCCAGGGTTTCCTGAGCTTTCTGATAAATTTCATCATACTCTTCGCTCTGGAAATTTATAAAATTCTTTTTGGAGTCCGTCTGGAAACGGTTCAGCAGGTAACCCGGTGTCATATCACAGGTAATACCGCTGATGGTTGCCTGATATTGTCTGCCGTTATAGATCTCATCCAGCCAAGTATTCCACTCCACAGCCTGAATCGTCGCATTGATTCCCACTGCCTTCAAATGCTCTACCACCACTTCGCCGGTCTGCATATGGAACTCATAGTTAGACGGAATGGCTATTTCCAGATCAAAACCATCAGGAAAACCTGCATCCGTCAATAGTTCCTTTGCCTTTTCCACATTGGCGCCGGTACCGTATACATCATTCAGGTCCACATAATAATCCTGCAGGGTAGGAAGCATGGCTGAGCTGATCAGCGCTCCGTTGCCGCCGCCCACAAAATCATTGACGGCATCCTTATCCAGGGCATAGAGAATTGCCTGTCTCACCCTTACATCATTCAGGGGCTCCACGGCATTGTTTAAAAACAGCGCCTGCACCACGTTAGAAGGTGATGCAATTACCTGGAAGGTATCCTGCAGCGCCTGAGCCTGGGAGTCTGTCAGATAAGCATAGATGTCTATGGATCCTCCCTGCAGCTCCAGCAGAGCCGTATCCGGACTGTTGACAATCTTAAACGTAACCTGATCCAGGTAAGGAAGCCCCTCCTGCCAGTATTCCGGATTCTTTTCTACAACAATCCCTTCCTGCGGCGTATAGGACACATAAGAAAACGGTCCCGTACCCACAGGCTCTGCCGCTGCCTCCTCCCCGCTGCCCGCAGGAATGATAGCTGCCACAAAGCTGTAAATCAGCTCTGTGTTCGCACTGCCCACCGTTACCTGAACCGTTTTTTCATCAATAATATCTACGGCCTGAATCGTGCTCATAGTGGACATCAGAGGTGTACCGTCCAACAGTCCCGACACTCTCTCCAGAGAGTATTTTACATCCTCAGCCGTCACAACATTGCCATTATGGAACTTCACGTTATCTCTCAAAATAAAGGTATAAACCAATCCATCCTCGGAGATCGTGTAATCACTGGCTACCGCACAAATCAAGTTGCCGTTTTCATCGGGCTTTACCAAGCCTTCGAAAATGTTGAATAAAATTTCCTTAGTTCCTGCCGCCGTTGCTTTATGAGGGTCAAGACTGTCAATATCCTGTTGTATGCCTACAACAACGGAGTTACCGTGATCCGATCCGTTCTGCACTTCTTCTGAAACAGAAGCCCCGGATTCTGTCATGGACTCCTTAGAGGAATCATCCCCCGAAGACTCTCCTGTGCCGTCTGCGCATCCACCCAGTACAGCCGTTGCCAGAAGTGCCGTAAAAAGGAAACTGCAAAGTTTCTTTTTCCAATGAAAACCTGTTTTCATTATGCTCTTCTCCTCTTCGATTTATGATAATCCTCTCATTATTCAATTGTCCCACTCATTGTACCATAGAATTGCAGGATTGCAAGTATTTTATATTCGAATTCTTAAACGTATTTCCGAACAGGCACTATTCGTGGTGCCGCTGCATTGCGGCTCTATGCTTCCTGTATCCCCAGCACACAGTTACTCATCAGCATGGCGATAGTCATGGGGCCCACGCCACCGGGCACAGGCGTAATAGCGCTTGTGAGGGGTGCCACACTGTCAAAATCCACATCACCGCAAAGCCGGTTATCCTCATTTCTGTGAATCCCCACATCAATAACCACGGCCCCCTCCTTCACAAAATCATGATTTACAAACCGGGGCCTGCCCACGGCGGCTACCAGGATATCCGCTCTCTTCGCAATCTCCTTCAGATTTTTGGTGCGGGAATGACAGACCGTGACAGTACCATTCTCCTGCAAAAGCAGCATGGCCATGGGTTTTCCCACAATGTTGCTTCTGCCAAGCACCACACATTCTTTCCCCGCAATTTCAATACCCGAACGCTTTAAAAGCTGGATGACTCCCGCCGGGGTACAGGACACAAAGCCCGGTCTGCCGATGCTCAGGTTTCCTACGTTGACCGGATGAAACCCGTCCACATCCTTTCGGGGATCAATGGCCAGCAAAATCTTTTCCTCATCGATATGATGCGGCAGGGGAAGCTGCACCAGAATACCGCTCACACGGCTGTTGCCGTTCAGATCCCCGATCAGCGATAGCAGCTCCTCCTGGGCCGTATTCTCCGGCAATTCATAGGACAGGGAATCCACTCCCACATAAGCGCAGGCCTTTTTCTTGTTTCCCACATATACGCTGGAAGCCGGGTCGCTGCCCACCTGGATCACCGCCAGGCACCGGCTTTCTCCCCGGGCCTTCAGAGCCTCCATCCTCTCCTTCAGCTCATCCTTGATTTCCTGTGAAATTCTCTTTCCGTCAATGATCTGATACATCGTCTTCTCCTTTTCCCGCCAGATCCTTTATCACCTCTCCGGCTATAATCAGTCCTGCCACGGAAGGGACAAAAGCCACGCTTCCCGGACTGCCCTCTTCCTGATCCTGCCCGTTTCCCGCAAAGGCAACAGGCGGCTCCGTGGAATATACCACCTTCAGACCGGGAATTCCTCTCTTTTTCAATTCCCTGCGCATGACTCTGGCCAGAGGGCAGACACTGGTTTCATAGATATCCGCCACCCTGAAAGCGGCAGGATTCAGCTTATTGCCTGCTCCCATGGAGCTGATAATGGGCGTTCCCGCCTGCCGGGCCTGCGAAACCAGCATCAGCTTTCCCGTCACCGTGTCGATAGCGTCCACCACATAATCATATTCTCTGAAATCAAATTCCTCTGCTGTCTGCGGCAGATAAAATATTCTGTGCACATTTACCCGGCATTCCGGGTTGATATCCAGGATCCTTTCTCTGGCCGCATCAACCTTGTACCGCCCCAGACTGCTGTGCAGGGCAATGATCTGACGGTTTAAATTGGAGAGGCAGACCTTGTCGTTGTCGATCAGGTCCAGCGTCCCAACGCCGCTTCGGGCCAGAGCCTCCACCACGTACCCTCCTACGCCGCCCACACCAAACACCGCCACCCGGGCCTTCCCAAGCCGCTCCATTCCGTTACTCCCCAGCAGCCGCTCCGCCCTTGAAAAAGCTTCCTTATTTGATAATATCCCTTCCATTCTTTCCCCCGGCTATCGCACTTCTCTCATTATCGTATAAACCGCTCCATCTTTTTCCCCACCCATGTAATCACAGGCCCCAGAAAAAAGGCCGCTGCAACGGTTACCGCTCCCACGTCGCCCCCCAGAAGCGCCCCCGCTGCCATAATGCAGACATCCCAGATCATCCTGACTCCCCGAAAGGACAGCCTGGATCCATGCCTGGAGAAAAAAACAGCGGTTCTGCGAAAACGAACGCTACGCTCCCGGGGCTCCTTTATCCGCCTGGCTATGATAAAGGGAACCGCATCATAGGGAGATGTACCCAGACCTGCGGCCATATACGCCGCCGCGCCAAAAATGAACACTATAAGGGCGGGAACCAAAAGTCCCAGCCGCACAAACCGGCTCTCAAAAAATCCCGGAGGAAGAAGACAGGTCCATATCCAGCCGAAAAAGTCCGCAATGTACCCCATAAACACCATATTTCCCACTGTACCGAAGCCGATCATACCCAGGTCAAACCGGATCACAAACAGAAACAGCACCAGCTGACACAAAAGCTGTGCTGTCCCGAAGCTTATGGGTATATGGTTGATCACTCCCTGGGTCAGGCTGGTACAGGGATCCGTTCCCAGGTTCAGCCTGATCAGCACCGACAGCCCGAAGCCCTGTACCAAAACTCCCAGAAGCATCATAATTAAACGATTTCTGAATTTCGGCGGACGCGCAAAACATTTTAATTCCATCTCATCACCTCAAAACCTTTTCGGGCATTGTATACCCCCCTGCTTCACACCACTCCCTTGCACCACCTCACTCCAACGTCTCTACCGCCTCTTTCGAAATTTCAAGCTGCGGTATTTTCTCCTCATAAACCTGCACAAAAAAGGGGTGTACCTGTAAATGGCCTCCCCTATTTTAGCATAATATATTTTTTTTCACAAGCTGATGTATACGGCAAGCATTAAATCCTTACTGCATATCCTCCAGCTCCTCCTGCAGCTTCCGCCCGGCAGCTTCCTCCCACTAAAGCCACCTCCGGCAGTCCGCCTCCCCTCTCCCATTTGAAGTCATACCTCCCTTTTTTGCATTCTCCCCGGCGGCTCCTCTTTGGCAAAGTACTCCCGACGCCCAGGCATCTCCCGTACCTGGCTTGGAACAATCCCCTGGGAAGACGCCTCCGGGAAGCTGTCTATATATTACCTGGAGACAAGACCTCTGTAAATCAACAAACCGTTGAGACAAAGCACAACCGGCAGTGTCTGATCCGACTGATGCCCAAAAGGGTTTTGATCCTTTTTAACTAACAGCACACCTTATAGCCCTGCCCCCAGACCACCTGCAGATATCTGGGCTCCTGGGGATTTTCCTCTATCTTCTCCCGAATATGCCGGATATGCACCGCTACGGTATTGTCTGAGCCGATGGGCGATTCCTTCCAGATCCGTTCATAGATCTGGCTGTTGGACAGTACTCTTCCGGGCCTCTCCAAAAGCAGACGCAGAATATTATATTCCGTGGGCGTCAAATCCACCCGGCTTCCTTTAACACTCACCTGCCGGGCCATATCGTCCAGCTCCAGCCCATCCAGCTTCATATAACGCTTTTCCTCCTGTCTCCTGGTCAGCCGCCTGTAGCCGCGAAGCTGCGCCTGCACCCGGGCCACGCTCTCCAGCAGAGAGCACCTTTGATCCAGCACATCGTCCGCCCCTGCGTTCAGGGCACGAATACCCAGCGTCTGATTTCCCCCGCCCAGCTGTGCGATCACAGGCTTTCTGGATTCTCTGCGAAGCTGCGTAAGACACTCCAGCGCCGCCGTTCCCTCCCGGGGCTTTTCTCCGAAATACACCAGAAACAACAGAATGTCCTCCCTTTGAGAGGCGGCAAGCAGTTCCCTCCTGTCCTCGGTCTTTACAACGCCATAGCCGCTTCCCTTCAGCATGCACTCCATAGCCTCGGATGTGCCGCCTGCACCATATGTCAATATATTTCCCTCAAAAAAATCTTCCCTCATATCAAGCAGCCTCCTTTCGCCTGCATTCTCATCAATCCACAGCCTTCCCGGAGCCAGGCTCCCCGTCCTCCCCGGTCAGAAGCCCGGCAAACCGCAGAATATATTTTTCCGGCAAAGCCCCCTCTTCTATAAATAGAGTGGTTTCATTGCCCTCTTTGTCCACAGCCGTTACCGCATCCAGCATCCAGGGTTTAAAAATTCCGTTTTCCATGGGCCGGGCATAGGATAACAATCCCAACAGCTCCTCTATCTGTGCAGGGTCCGTCACCACCACCTCCACCGGCTGATTTTCTCTTTCCGCCACGCGTTTGCTTTCCCCGGACTGAGCAGACATGGTATGGGTGCCGGCCCTATCAATACCGGAAGCGCCGCCCTCTTCCAAATCCGCTTCCGGCTCCGGATATACCTCATACAGCTCTCTGGCCAAATCCTCCAGGTCAGTCCCTTCTTCCAGCTGTCCATAGGTGCGATTTAATCCTAAATGAATCTGCTGTATTTCCTCTGCCTCCATGATTCTGACCGCTTCCCATGCTTTGCTGTCCTGCAGAACGGCCGTCACATTTTCCATTTCCTCATAAACATCCAGATTAAAGCTGATTCTGGCCTGAGGATCCCGGGGATACATTGCCATCATCGCCACCTGACAGAGCAGCCTGCCGCCCTGGTCGATAAAGGCGGCGGGATTTTCTCTGATGTCCTTCTCGTATGCCTCACAGATCCTGTGAAGCAGTTCCTTGTCCCCGCCATCCCCTGCAAAGAACCAGGTTTGGCCGTTTCTTACCACGGAAAATCCCTCCTCCGGCAGAATTTCCTGTTCTGAAATGCCATACACCGCCTGCACATATTCCCGGTCAGTCACAAGCGCATACGCGGCGGCGCAGTTCTTATCGGTGACACTGTAACGACGGTAATAGGTTCTGCCGTCCGTCAATGTGACCTTCGTCAGAAAGGTATCCTGAAGAGATCCCCAGCCCGAAACATCCTCTCTGTCGGAGGATTCCCTGGCTTTTTCAAAAGCCACGGCTTCCTTCAGAAATGCATATGCCGTCTCCCTGTCTGTCAGCTGCATCCGATTCATAGGATTCTCTTCCTCCAGAATCCCCAGAGAAGAGTAAGAGTAATACGATCCTTTACAATTCCTGTCAAGCACGGCGATCTGGGCGACCTGATCCGCCTCCGGAAGATAGGTGTCATAGCCCAGCCAGTCCCCGTGGAGGGCAAAGCACAGCAGCAGCGTTGCCGCCACGGTGCCTCCCATAAACGCTTTGTGAGAAACAAACGCCTTAAAATCCATCCGAAAAATCACATCCAGAGCGCCGAACACCACCACGCAGGCCAGGACCGCCCCAAAGGTTGCCCAGCCCTGCGCCGCTCCGCCCAGGTCGTCCACAACGAAGTAAAACAGCATCCAGCCGCCGATACCGGCCATTATACCGGCCAAAAGCTGGAGCAAAAATCTCACAGGCCTGTTTCTCACTCCCTGCTCCGCCAGTTCGGAGGGACGCCTGTCATACAAAAACACCGCGGCGGCTCCCAACGCCAGCGCTAATGCCAGATTCAACGCCACAGCCCGGACAAAATTCGGCTCCACCTTTACCGCATCGATAAAGCAGGAAGCATCCTCTACCCTGGCAAGCTGCCGTATCAGCAGCCAGGCTGCCGAAACCAAAGGCGATCCGTAAATCAACTGCCTGTGGATTGTGACCGCGTCCGTAATAAAGGTATCCATGCTGCTTTCAAACAGCAATAAAACCAGCACATACAGCATAATGACTCCGCACCCCAGCAGTCCGGTGACTGCAAGCGTATTCAGCATATTTCCACAAAGCATCACCGCCGCCAATACCAGGTGATAAACCAGCAAAAAACAGATACACAATACTCCCACAGTCAGCAGCGTCTCGGCAATCAACCTGCTTCCCGACAAAGCCTCCACGATCTGGTTCGATACCCCCGCCTGGGGCGGCAGGGTCAGACAGAGCTTTTTCAGTCTGGCCAGGTCAAATACTCCTAAACTCAGCGTGATCAGAAAACAGATCACAAAGGGCACGAACCAGATCAAAAACCCGTTCAGATACCCCGCCAGAAACAGGGCTCTCCGCTTCATGGGAATGCTGTGATAGATGTCCGCCATATTTTTATGGAATAAATAACGGAAGCCAAACAGCCCTACAATAACGGCTCCGATCAGCGCCACCAGTCCTCCTCCGATACAGAGCCCCGGCCCAAAGAACACAAAGATTCTCTCTGCTGCACTCCGGAAGGCGAACCAGGAACCTTCCTGTCTCAGCACTCTTTCGTCCATAAAATTTCCACGAAGGATCAGATAAAGCACAGGGCCGGTCAGCAGACTTCCCAAAAAGGACAGCACAATCATCCATACCTTATGACGCAGATCCTCTTTCATGAATTTAAAGAAGCATCTTCTTGATGTCATACCCCTTCACCTCCGTTTCACTGATAAAGATCTCCTCCAGGGATAAGGGAAGCAGCTCATAAAACACCGGAGCCAGCCGGTCCATAAAGCTCTGAATATCTTCCCTGGCCCCCCGGACTGTGACGGTGTACAGAGAACCCCGATTCTCAAGGGTCACTACGTCCAGCCCTGCCTTCAGCCTCTCCAGCATATCCGTTTCCTTGATAACACACTGTAGCTTATGGATATTCAGCTTCATATCGTCGATATCCTTCTCCAGAAGAATCCCTCCCTGATGCAGCAGCCCCACATATTCACAGATATCCTCCAGCTCCCGGAGATTGTGAGAGGCGATCACCGGCGTCAGCTCCCGCTCATCCATCTCCTTTACAAAGATTGCCTTCACGGCCTGGCGCATCACCGGATCCAGTCCGTCAAAGGTTTCGTCGCACAGCAGATATTTTGTGTTGGCGCAGATTCCGCAGATCACGGAGAGCTGCTTCTTCATTCCCTTGGAAAAGGTATTGACCTTCCGTTTTTCATCCAGGCCAAATTTTTTTAACATCTCATGCCATTTTTCCGCCTGAAACCCCGGGTAACAGGCCTGATACAGCCGCAGCATGTCTTTCGGCGTGCCGCTTTTAAAAAAAAACTGATCATCCGAAATATAAAACAGCTGCCTCTTTGCCGAAGGGTTGTCGTAGACCGGTTCTCCGTCTATCAGAACGCTTCCCCTGTCGGCCTTCAGCACCCCGCTCAGCATGCGCATTAAGGTAGACTTTCCCGCACCGTTGGTTCCGATCAGTCCAAATACATGCCTATCCTCAATGCTGATGCTGATATTGTCTATGGCCTTGATCTTCTCAAAGCTTTTACTGATATCCTTTGCCTCGATCATTCTCTCCCTCCTTATAAATGCGATGAAGCTCCTCTGTCAGCCGTTCGGCGCTCACCCCCGCCTCCCTGGCGCTTTGGGTGATCCTGATCCACTGCGTCAGAACCTGAGCCTTCTTTCCCTCCCGCCATTCGCCCTCCGGGGCCACAAAGCTTCCCCTTCCGGACACGGTATAAAGATAGCCGTCCTGCTCCAGCTGATTGTATGCCCGCTGTATGGTATTGGGATTCACCGCAAGCTCCATGCCCAGGCTCCTGACGCTGGGCATTTTGGAATCCGCCTCCAGAGCGCCGCCCACGATCAGCCGCTCCAGCTTCTCCACGATCTGTTCATAAATAGGCCTCTTATCCCTGTAATCCAGCAGAATCACGGATTCTCCCTCCTCCCTGTTCTCATCCATAGTGTATTAAGTCTCTTAATACACTTGCACTATATCATAAGCCGCCCCGAATTGTCAAGAACAATTCAAGGCGGCCTGGTTTATTATAATTCTTCCGCATAATACTTGGCCTGGGCATTCCACATTTCCGCATACAGCCCCTGCCGGCCCAGAAGCTCCTCATGGCTGCCTCTCTCTGCAATCCCGCCCTGGTCAAATACCACGATATCATCGCAGAACCGGCAGCTGCTCATCCGGTGAGAAATATAAATGCTGGTCTTATCCTTCACCATCTGGTGAAAGCCCTGGTAGATCTGGGCCTCACTCACAGGATCCAGGGCGGCGGTGGGCTCATCCAGCACCATAAAGGGCGCATCCTTGTACAGAGCCCGGGCCAGAGCCAGCTTCTGGGCTTCGCCTCCGCTGATGTCCACACCGCCCTCTTTATCTTTGTATAAAACGGTGTCCAGCCCCTCCGGCATGTCCTTTACCAGGCTGTCCGCCCCCACCCGTTCCAGGCAGTCCCAGATCCGTTCATCCTGCCGCTCACAGCCTGTTGTCAGGTTGCACCACACCGGAAATGCAAACAGCTTGAAGTCCTGAAATACTACGCTGAACAGCTCCCTGTATTCCTCCTCCCGGTATTTGCGGATATCTATGCCGTTCAGGGTGATAACTCCCTCCACAGGCTCGTACAGCCGGCACAAAAGCTTGATAAAGGTGGTCTTGCCCGCCCCGTTTTTTCCCACCAGTGCCAGCTTATCTTTCATATTGAGCCTGCAGCTTACGTGCTTTAAAACCATTTCCTCACTGCCCGGATAATGAAAACTCACGTCCTCAAAGGCTATCTCATACTCCCCATCCAACCGCTTTTCCACAGGAATACTGCCCGTGGCATGACGGCTTTCCATATCCATAAGCTTTAGAAAATCTTCCATGTATATGCCGCACAGCTTCAGCCTGGAATTCATCCAGGAAAAGTTCTGAACACCCTTTACCAGCTTTGCCAGCGCACCTGCATATTGTGTAAAAGCCCCTACAGTAATGGCTCCTGCCAGCGCCTTCACCGCCACAAGCAGATAAATACATACCATGTATATGCTGTTCACACTGCCCCGGAACAGCTCTCTGTGGTCATCTGCCGCATTAATTCTTCTGAAAAAAGCCAACGATTCATCATTGCTTTTCTTGAAATTATCCAGCAGCATCTCTTTCATGTCATACAGACGGATCACCTTTCCCGCCTGATAATCCTCCAGCATCTGTCTGGTCAGATAGCCGATCTTTCCCTCAACGTCAGTATGTTCCCTCATGAATCCCTGTTTTTTATCTTCCAGCCTTTTATTTCCCCTTGCGTCCACCCAGATCGCCGCAATAGAAATCAGCGCCATAAACAGTGCCGAAACCGCCGGCTGCGCCGCAAAGGCCAGCATACCCTCTTGTGCCCTCCCCCGGGAAAAGCACAGCGCCACCGTCATTCCCACCGCCGTTGCGCTGATTAAAAAGTTTTCCAGCATACCTTGATATACTCTTATAATATTCTCCAGTCCGCCGTACATCATGGCCGTCCGTTCGGAACGAAGAATCATATCCGCCGTGCCGGGCTGTTCCATGGTCTCATAGTCCAGAGACAACGCTTTTTTTCGAAGCATGATATAAAATCCGGTTAGAAACCTGTCCGCAGACCGCTTTTGAAGTCCGGAAAACACTGTTCCCGCCATACCAAACAGCCAGGCCGTAAAAGCCGTCATTCCTCCGAAGAAAAACGCCCGGGAAAAATCCCCTGCAAGCAGACTGTCAATGAGACGAGCCATAAGGAACAGCCCCAGATAAGTATTCACAGCCTGAAAAACCGCCTGGATCATACCGAGAGGCATTGCCGAAGAATCGATTTTGGCCGCAATCTTCAACAGCCTCACTCCTGTTCTGTGAATTCCCATAAACTCCCTTGCCTTGTCAATTACTTTCTTTGTTATCCCGTTTTCCATCTTTATACTCCTTTATCAATACTTCCATATGCCTGCCCGGTCCAAATCCTCAGTTATAATACTGGGCCTGGGTATGATACATGGCGGCATAGGCTCCCTGCCGGGCCAAAAGCTCTTCATGGCTTCCCTCCTCCAGGATCCGTCCGCCCTCCAGATACAGAATGCGGCTGCAGAACCGGGTGGAGCTGAGACGGTGGGAGATAAAAATACTGGTTTTCCCGCCAGTCATCTCATGATATTTTTCATACAGACTGCTCTCCGCAAGAGGATCCAGCGCAGCGGTAGGTTCGTCCAGGATCACCACCGGGCCGTCCTTGTACAGTGCCCTGGCCAGCATCAGCTTTTGTAATTCTCCGCCGGACAGGCTCACACCTGCGGCATCAATGTCCTTGTTTAAATAGGTTCCTTCTTTCTTTTCCATGGACTGTACTCTTTCCCACAGCTGAGCCTTTTTCAGGCTTTGGGTAAGCCGCTCTTTATCTGTGAACTGCGCTCCCCGGCAGGACACATTGTCCGACAGGGAGAAGGAGAAAGCAAATACATCCTGGAATACTACGGAAAACTCTCTGCGGTATTCCTCCAAAGACAATTCGGCAATGTCTCTGCCATCCAGAAGAATTCTGCCCTCACAAGGACGGTACAGCCCGCAGATCAGCTTCACCAGCGTAGATTTTCCCGCTCCGTTCATGCCCACCAGCGCAATTTTCTCCCCGGCTGCAATGGTCAGTGACAAATCGTGGATGACGTCCTCCTCACTGCCTTCATAGCGGAAGGAAACATGCTCCAGCCGGATCTCGTGGCTGACTCCCGGATTTTCCACCGGCTTCCTTCCCCCATGGCTCTTTCCGGCAAATTCAAGAAAGTCCCGATAGCCGTCCATATATCTGCTGTTTTCCAGAATCTCCGTCACCGCGTCCAGCATGGGAAGCATCCATTCCCCAAATCCGGCTGTGATTCCGATATCCACCAAAAACAGGCTAAGCTCCATGCTTCCCTGAAGCATCTGCCAGATCAGATAGCCGTATATCAACAGATCCCGCACCAGCGCAATGCTTTTTTCCACAATCTCCACTCTGCCGTTACAGCACCACCACCATCTGCCGCCCCAGCCGATCAGCCGGGTCTGAAGCTTTTCAAATTCTTCGGAAAACCATTTCCACATATGATATAAACGAATATCCTTACCATTTGCTCCTGCCAGCACCTCCCGGCCCAGATATTTGCATTCGTCCCACGTCTTCTCGTATTCCTCGTCCCAGGGTATCGCCTTCCTTCTGGAAACAATACGCACAGCCGCCGATACACCGGTAAGCCCCACCAGCAGAAGCAAAATCCCTGCATTTTGTCTGCCGATGATTACAGAATACAAAAGCAGCCCCAGAAAATGAACCCAAAAATTCTGGAATGCTTTTAAAAATGCTTCGATCCCTCTGGCATTTCCGGAATATATATTCCTTTTGGCCGCCAAAAGCTTTTTCTGACCCTCCCTGCTCTCAAAATCCTGATAATCCGCATCCATACCGGCTTCAAAAAGCTGGGGACCCATTTTGATCCGAAAAAGAAATCTTCTGTCCCAGCATCTGTTCTCCAGATAACTCCTTGCTGTCTGCAGCCCTTGCAGAAAAATCACATAGCCTGCCAGCGCAAGAAAAATTTGTTCCGCCCGCCATCCGCTTTCCAGCAGATACACCACCGCTCCAGGCAAGGCCATCCCAAGAAAAGGACAGAGCACTCCCAGCACCAGCCCACCCGCCAGAAGGGTGAAATATACCGCCCCGTCCATCTGTCGAACCCAGGAAAAGGCAGTGCGGTAATTATCCCAGAGTGAATAGTGTCTTTGCGTTGCTTCTTTTTTTGTCTTCATTTTACTCATTGCCATATCTTTTTCCTTCCTTGATCACATAGCCTCCGGCTCTGCCGGGCTGTTTTGACTGTAACGAAAAAATCTCCCGCCGGGGAGATTTTTGAATGAAATGCTTAAATTTTTACGTGAAATGCAAGGGCAGCGTCAATTCCGCTGCAAAAATTCCCGGCTCGTTGGCCAGAGTCAAATATCCCTCATACCGATCTGTCAGCGCTTTGACCCGCTTCATACCCAGCCCATGATTTCCGCGCTTTTTCGAAATATAATTTCTCTCGTTAAAGTCCAGATCCTCCTTGGCGGAATTCTGAATGGAAATATACAGCTGAGCCCCCTTCACCGCCATGTATATACGCAGAAATCTGCACTGCTCCTCCAGCTCATCACAGGCCTCCAGGGCATTGTCCAGCAGATTTCCCAAAAGCACGCACAAATCCACATCCTCTACGGGTATCCGGGCCGGCAGCACCGCCTTACAGTTCACCCGGATGTTCTTTTCCTTCGCCATCGACAGCTTGCTGTTCAAAATAGCATCGGTCATCAGATTCCCTGACTTCACATAGGTATCCACACTGTCCAGATTTTTTTCCAGATCATCCAGATACCTCCCCATTTCCGCCACCTGTCCCATGGCCAGCTGCGCCTTCATCACCTGCAGATGATTATGATAATCATGACGCCAGCTTCGCATATTCAGGTAGATCTCCCGGATCTCTTCATACTGATGACTGAGGATATCCCTCTGAAACCGTTCCGTCTGGGCTTCAAATCCCCGGTGGTAAGAAAACAGCGTGCCCTCCAGGGAAAAAAACAGCAAAAGCTGTAGCCCGAGGATGCCGGCCAAAAGTCCCGGCCCTGCCCCGCCCCCAAGCTGCCATAAATAGAAAGTCAAAAGCCCGTAGACCGCCAGCTGCAGACTCCCGCTCTGCCATCGCAAATATCCCCGTGCAGCCTCCAGCAGCAGCAAAAATCCCGCCATAATCCCGCCGCTGGACAACACCAGCGCCCGGACATCGCTTCCCATGACGCAGACCGACAATATAAGCCCCGGCGCCAGCGCCCTCCACCATTGCTGTGCCAATGGCTTTGCATCATAAAACAACACATAAAAAAAGAGAATCAGCGTTATTACCAGCCATCCTCCCAACCTGTGCCAGGGTCCGCCCCAGCCAGGAAAAAAAGGCTGCGCGGAAAGCAGTACCCCCAATGTCAGAATTCCTGCCGCTGCGCGCTTGGCATATCCTTTTTCCAGCTCACTGATCTGTTCAATATAATAATGATATAAGCCCAGCCATATCAGCTGAATTCCCGCTTCCGGCATCCCTGCTCCCATACCCTTTCACCACCCTCAACTGAATATTCTTATGGTCCTTCCTGTTCCGATACAGCTCTTCACCCGGTTAAAGGGCAGCGCACTGATTCCTGAAATACAGTACATAAGCTCTGTTCAGGCTTTCCCACTTTCCCCGGGCTATGGGAATCAATATTCCGCCCTCCATCTGAATCTCCTTTTTGGTAATTCTCTCCACATGATCCAGGCTGATCAGATACGAGCGATGAGGCTTGAAAAAAGCCTCCGATTTTTCCTGAAGCTCCTGCTCCAGCTCCTGAAGCCTGGCTTTGCAGACAATATTCGCTCCGTCTCTTTTTCGGAGAATTGTCTCATGTCCCGCTCCCTCCAGAAAACAGATATCCGACACATATATCCGCTCCAGCTCTCCGGCACAGACCGGCGCCAAAATCGCATTCCTCCTGCCTGCCTTTTCCCTGGCCCGATCAAGGGCTGCACAAAGCCGTTCCCGCTTCACCGGTTTCACCAGGTAAGAAACCGCCTCCAGATCATACCCTTCCGGCGCATAATCCGGGATCCCCGTCACAAAAATGATTTCCGTGCGATCCCCCTTCCCACGCAGCAGTCTGGCCAGCTCCATCCCGTCCATGCCCGGCATCTCAATATCCAGAAGCAGTACATCCATATCCTTCTTTTCCTCCCAGGCAAACAGAAAGGCCTCCGCCGTAATAAACAGTTCCACACTGCATATCTCCTGCCGTTCCTTTGCCCAGGACCTGACCTCCCTCTCCAGGACCTCCAGCAATCTTTTGTCATCATCACATATGGCAATACGCAGCATCCTCTTCCATCGCCCCTCTCTGACATAACAATCATTTCCTTTCGAGAATCATGGATATAATTATACATGATTATGCAAAGCTTGTCAGTTACTAAATACAATATAACAGACTGAGTCCAGAGAAACCATCTTCCCGAGGAGATATACACTGTCATTTTATGTACGCACCGCATCAATTAAGTCCTGGCTAAACTCTTGCGAAAACTGCGGTGACTGTGATCATATCATCGTCGATCTTCGCAAAAATCTCGCCGTTCATCCTGCGCATGAGCTGTCGGCAAATATAAAGCCCCAGCCCGCTGCCTCGGATGTTTTCCGCATTTGCCCCCCGCCAAAAGCTCTCGAAAATGTGCGGCAGATCGTCCTCGCCAAGCGTACAGCCTCCGTTCCTGACCGCAATCTGGACGCATTCGTCGTCCTCAGGAAAAATCAATTCCACTTGTTTGCCGTCGCCGTATTTGAGGGCGTTTTCCATAACGTTTTGCAGCACTTCAACACTTCTGCATGATATAAGCATTACCAAAGAACAAATAGAAAGTTATCGCAGAACTCCTGTTTATTGCCCTGACTTGTGGATTTTATTTAAGGAACAAAATTCAAATTTATTCCATGTCATAGCCTGCCCCTCCTTATTCCACAATCTTGCCATCCTCAATGCGGACAATCCGATCTGCAAGGCGGGCAATGTCGTTGTTGTGGGTAATCATCACGACAGTTTGCCGGAACTCCGCGCTGGTGCGTTTGATAAGCCCCAGCACCTCGGCGCTGGTCTTGCTGTCAAGGTTGCCGGTCGGCTCGTCGGCCAGCACGATAGCCGGTTTGGTAATCAGGGCGCGGGCAATCGCCACACGCTGCTGCTGGCCGCCGGAGAGATTGTTCGGCATATTTTTCAGTTTATCTTCCAGCCCCAGCAGGTGAACGATCTCGTCCAAAA
>OFFL01001117.1_pt1 | contig 22319 bp, 18 predicted proteins | sample 1521391 | NCBI WGS metagenome assembly OFFL01 (sample SAMEA3504082, study PRJEB24116) | mouse gut metagenome | biome: mouse gut; feature: mouse-associated habitat; material: faeces | place: Denmark | collected 2011
TTCGTTGGTTCAAATCCAGCTACCCCAGCCACATTGTAATAATTCGAACTTCTTCATTATTAGAAAGACGTTCGGATTATTTGTTTATTTGGATGAATATGAAAACTTCAACAAATAAAAATAGAGCTATCATATGATAGCTCTATTTTTATAATATCACTAGAAGTGTTGTTTTTTGGTTGTTCTGCCCGATCTTTTATAATCGCACGCCACCAGCCTCTACAGATGTGCCAGGCAGAACATTTTGAATGAAATAGTCATATATAAAACCCTCCTAAAGCTTTTTTCGTTATTCTTTGATAGCGTTTTTGTAATAAAACAATCCATTACAAGTTTTATCAAATTATTCAAAAAAATTTCTATAAGAATGTTTTTGACCAAACATACAAAGGTGTAGAGATTGGGAATTGAACCCAAAGTGAGACACAAACGATTTAACTACATTAATAGTATCATTTACCTGCAAAATTTGCAAGTAAAATGATATAAAAATAGCAGCAGAGCCAAGAATTTAACTCTGCCGCTTGCCGTTTCTATTATTTCATATACGGCAACCTAACTTGATTAGGGTTATATCTTTCATTTATATACCGCTCAACTTCGGCGGTTTTCCTTATTCCGTCTTTTTCAACGGCTATCCCTATACAATTTATCGGGACTCTTTGTTATTAGATTGTTGATTATTAAGTTGTGACTTTTGCCATTCGGCAAAGTCTTTTTGTCCTTGCTCGGACGATAGATATTCCTGCATTATCGGTAGCAATACTCTCGCAAGAGATTCAAGCTTATATTCGGGAATATCAAAATCGGTATGTGGTAGTTTTTTCTTTCTCGGCATAGTTTACTCTATACATTCTCCTCCTATAAAATTTACTTCGACCACCAATTCTTTGACGAAGAAACGGGCGGTTTTTGTTTGCTTTCAAAAAGCGCGTTGTAAGCCGACGGGTTTTCCCGTTCCAACCTTGCAAGAAGGGCAAGTGCCTTTGCGGCTCGTACCTTGTACGCTTTGAGTTCTTTGTTCTCTTTGTCAATGTCAAGCGTTTCTTGCATAGACTTTGACAGCCGCTTTTTAAGGTCGGCGTTGTCTGCGATTACGGCGACAATTTGCTTTCTCATTCCGCTTTTGCTGTGGGCGACTTCTCCTTGTTCGGCTTGCCGTAACGCTTCCGAATATTCTTCCGCTTCGGCGCGTTTTTGTTCGGCGGCTTCCACAATCTTTTTTGCTTTGTATTCCGCAGTATCCAAATGTTCGGCTTGACTGTTTGGCTCGCCTCTGTCAAGTCCGTATTTTTCTCCGACTTCTTTCCAAAACTCCGTTTGTAACGCCGCGAGCTTTCCGTCAAATAAATCTTTCGCGCACAATTTTCCGTGAGTAATGGGAATAAGGTTCAAATGTAAATGCGGGTTTGTTTCGTCCAAATGAACGATAGCCGACAGCACGTTTTCTTCGCCGTACTTGTTTTGAAAAAACTTTACGCAATCCCGAAAGAAAGCATATTGTTTTTCCTTTGTGGACACCCTAAAAAATTCGGGGCTTGCCGTTAGTACGAAAGAGCAAAGATATACGGCATCCGAGCGCGCCTTGCGTTTCAAATGCAATCCCGCAATTCGTTCTTCTATAACGTCCATATACTTGTCCGACGGAGTAACAACGTGGTAGTTGTCCTTTGTCTGCGAACTGTCTATTTGCGGATTGGTTGCCTCGTAAGTTTCGTCGCGTTCGTTTTCTTCTTCGACGTCGGTAATGGCGTCCTTTTTTAATTTCTTTAAGTTGCAAATGATATAAATAGTTTCGTCCTCCTAATGACTTAAAATTTTGAAGTGTAGTTCACTACACTTATTTCGCTTCGCTACATAAGTTTCGTTCGCCCTGCAGGACTTTCGTCCACAGTGGAAACGAACTTTGCTTACTGTTTGCTTGCCGTATTAAGGCGGTCTTATTGTCATAGATTTACCTCCGAATTGTTAGTTTTTATATCTTCGTCCACGCAAGAAAGAGTGGGAAAGATACCGTAAAAAAGACGACAAAAAAGCCGCTGATTACTTCTTGTATCACCGACCTCTAACCGTGTTTAGCAATATGATTTTGCTCTATGATGGTTGGTCATTCTATGAAGTTAGAGAGTTAATTTAAGTGCCGATTTCCGAAAAAATTGCACACTTATAAAAGCCTATCACGGTATACGAATTTTGCGTAACACTATAAAACCTACGCTCTATCCGTAAGCTAAGGCGCGGGCGGTCATAACGCCCAAATCCTTCTGCTTTCTATGGACTAACTCTTTAACGTCCACCGCAGAACTTCTACCCGAAAAGGGTACAATACCGCTTATCACTCTATCGCGGTACAGTATGTATTATATCATAGAATACATACCGTTGTAATATGTTCACTTCCCATAAACAGGCAGTGAAAGAACTTTTTATAGGAAGTTTTGTCGAAAAGTAATTTGAAATAATGAAGAAAAATTTTTATATATGACTATATATGTCATATATTCTATGATATAATATAGAGGTCGTTTTGGATGCTGAATTCAAAGTGCATCCAAAATAGTGCCTTTTATAGCGTCCAAGCGATTGATTTTAGGCTTGATATATGCTATAATGTCCAATATAGGCAATTTTTAGTTGCATAGGAGTTGTGTATGGCAACAGCATTGACATCTAGCGAAGTATTGAAAAAGCTGAATTTGAGTAGATCTACATTCTATTACTTGCTCAAAAATAATATTGTGTCTATTCCTACGACCGAATCCGGCAGATATGTTTGGGATGATTCTGTAATAGCGGAGATAACCAAAGCATTGTCAGATAAGACGGTTGAAGTTGCAGAAGATACTCTTCCTAAGCCCAAAACAACAAGAATTAATAACCGTCGATACTTAGGCAATAAATATAAACTGCTTGATTTCATTCGTAGCACAGTTGCAAATGAATGTAATGGAATTAACACCGTTGCCGATATCTTTGCAGGAACGGGATCCGTTGCTTCTGCCTTTGCAGACAAAAAATTAATTACTAACGATTTTCTATACTTCAATCATATTTGTCATATCGCTTGGTTCGGTGCGGAAAAATATGATGAGTCCAAAATTGAACAGCTTGTTCAATTTTACAATGACATTACGCCGACGGAAGAGAACTATATGTCGGAAAATTTTGCCAACACATTTTTTTCATTGGAAGATTGCCGTAAGATTGGTTTCATCCGTGAAGACATTGACATTCGATTCAGTGCAAAAGAAATCAATGCGCGTGAACGCGCTATACTCATCACCTCACTTCTATATGCAATGGATAAGATAGCGAATACTTGCGGACATTACGATGCTTACATAAAAGGTGCAACGTATGATAGACATTTGGAATTAAGTGTTCCGCTTGCAAGCAACGACAATAATGAGAACAATCAATGCTATAATGAAGATGCTAATCATTTAGTTGAATGTATCGAAACCGATTTAGTGTATATCGATCCGCCTTACAATTCACGGCAATATTGCGATGCCTATCATCTTTTAGAAAATGTTGCAAGATGGGAAAAACCTACGGTATCAGGCGTTGCCCTTAAAATGGATAGAAGCAACCTAAAAAGTGATTACTGCACGTCAAACGCTACAAAAGCATTTGAAGATTTGATTTCAAAGATAAAGGCAAAGTACATTCTTCTATCCTACAATAATATGGCAGAGAAAGGAAACAGCCGTTCTAACGCAAAAATAAGCGACGAAGATATAATGCGGATTCTTTCAATAAAAGGCAAAGTAAAAGTCTTTTCCGAAGGGTATAAAGCGTTTAGCGCAGGCAAATCCGACATCAAAGATAATGAGGAGCGGTTATTCCTCTGCGAATGTTATGACTATCAACAAAGAGAACTTATACAATCTCCACTCAACTATACAGGCGGCAAATTCAAGCTTTTGCCCCAAATACTTCCGCACTTTCCGCAAGATATAGATTGCTTTGTGGACTTATTCTGCGGCGGCGGCAACGTGGGGATAAACACCAAATGCAATAAAGTAATATTCAACGATAATAACTCTTTACTTCGATATATGTTTGGAACTTTTACAAATATGGATAAGCAAGCAACTTTTGAAGTAATTGACGGAATCATTGAAAGATACGGCTTGTCAAATACTGATAAGTACGGTTATGAATACTACGGTTGTAATAGTTCCGATGGACTTGCAAAATACAATAATCAAGCGTATCTAAGACTAAGAGATGATTTTAATCATACGACAAATGTTGATTATAACTATTATATCACACTCTATGTTCTAATCGTCTATGCGTTCAACAATCAAATACGCTTTAACCGCAAAGGCGCATTTAACTTGCCTCCCGGGAAGAGAGATTTTAACAGCAAGATGAGAGAAAAACTTTCCTCTTTCATAGACAGGTTAAAAAGCGGCGATTATAAATTTGAAAGTTGCGACTTCCGAGAGTTACCAAACGCCGATTGGGATGAAAAAACTTTTGTGTATGCCGATCCGCCTTACCTGATTACTTGCGCCACATATAACGAGCAAGATGGTTGGAATGAGACATTAGAAAGAGAACTACTGCAATATTTGGATGCTTTGCACGAGCGAGGAATACGATTTGCACTATCAAATGTGCTTACTTCAAAAGGCAAAACAAACCACATTCTTATGGATTGGGTAAATGCAAACATTGGACGGTATCGAGTTATTTATCTTGACTACACCTATTCCAATTCAAATTATCAAACAAAAGACAGAACTTCTAAAACTGACGAAGTTTTGATTGTGAATTATTAAGGAGATTCAAAAATGAGTGAAGTTTATTATTTCCAGAGATATTATACTAAGGAAAATGCTCATTCAAGCAATGCGTTGCTACTTTTAAAACGAGTATACTTTTATAGTCCTAAAATTTTTTATAAAGTTTTATCTAATTGGCTTGATTGCGATGAAAACAAGTTTTTGCCTTCGTTTATTGCTCAAGAAAAAGGTAACAATAGCGTTCCCGATTTTTGCATAAGACAAAATGGATTTGAGTTGATAGTTGAGGCAAAAGAAAAGAATAATGCCTTTTCGGAAAATCAAATAAAGCGCCATTTAAATTCTTTTCAATCAATCTCTGATGTAAAGATAATTATAGCTCTTGCCCCTGCATTTTCTGAAAGCGATAGAAAAAAGTTTGACTCTATTAATTCAATTAACGTTAACGTTATTGCTATAAACTATTTAGATCTTTATGAATCAATTAAAAATGTTTGCGATGACAGGCACGATTCGGAGCTTATTGAGCTTTTAGAAGAATATAGAGAATATTGTAACGAAGAAAATCTTATTGATGATACAGATAACACTATAATGGTGCGTTCAGTTGGCGACACAATTGATTTTAATGTAAAAGAAGAGAATCGTTTATATTATGATAAATTTGAACATCGCTATGAAGGTTTAGATACTTAGCATTATATAATTCAAAAAGCATTAAGTATATAGGGAAAATTTATAAGGTAATTAAAGCCTATAAAAAAGAGAATGGCGAGGTAATAATGGATGGATTGGTTCCGCATAGCTGTTCTATAACTGATGACGAAAAAATCCGTGTCTTTAATGCTTTACATAATCAGGAACAGCTCTACGATAACACTCAAACTCCTCACTGCTATTTTTTAGTTGATAAATTTGAACAGGTTGAAAATTTTGTTAAGACTAAGAAATATGCACTCTTTGGCAGAAAAAAGTTTTATTTATCGCAGTTTGGGCTACGCAAGAATTGTTCAGCTAAAGAAATTGCTGATAAAATGAAAAATAGAACTTGGGAAGAAGTTGAGAATAACTAAGGAGAAGTATAATGCCTGCATACAAAAGCTATTGCTGGTCACTTGGAACTACAAGTTTTAGAATGGTAGAATTTAATAGAAAAATTGAGGAGCAATTAAATCTTCTCAATAAGTTTTGGCATAAACCCGAATTTGCTAACGAGCAATGGAGTTCAAATAATACCATACAAACCGCTTACTATAATTTCATAAGAGAGCAAGGCTTTATCGAAGAAAAAGACGCTCCGCGAAAAGATAAGGACGCAAGGCAAAAAACTTCGGGCTTAGTTGACTTAGGAATTATCGACGATGAGCGTAGACTAACCGATGCGGGGCGCACGCTTCTTGCTATCGCAGAAAGCGGGAACTTTTCGAAAGAGAACATACTTCGTATTCCTGCCGACAGCTTTATCTATTTTAAGCAATTATTAAAATCATCTTGTCCTTTTGATGATGATAGCGTCCGCCCTTATGTTGTATTAGCATACATATTGTCCGAGATCGGCGAAATCAGTAAATCGGAATTTACATATCTTTTGCCGCTTGCTATCAATAAAGAGAAAACTGAGCGCATAGTGAACTATATCAAAGCCATAAGGAGCAACGAGTCAACAATAGATGAGGCAATTGTCTCCGTTATTTCCGAAATGGATAACTATCAAGAAGCAAAAAAGATGCTCATTGAAGCCTCAACCATAGATGATGTCCTCATTCAAGAAATAGGTATGAATCGTAAAAGTCGGACTTATGATGTCCCCTATACGAAACTGTATTATACCTTACGAGCTTTTAACGCCACGCCAAATGATAATACAGCAGTTGATTTATTCAACGCTGTTGATAAAATTTCCGGTAGAGCGCGATTGTATTGGAAAATGTATCTTTTTAATTCCGTATCTCGGCATAGGCTTGAAAAGACAGGAATTAGAAATGTTAAAAGGAATAAAGCGATATTAACGATAAAGAATGAGAGTGCTTTCAAAGAGGAATTCTTTAAACTTTTACACCTCTTTAAAGCGAAGAGTTTGCTCGATGATTATTATGACTTGAATAAACGTTACTTTAAGACGAGTGATACTATTGTTTTTCAAGATGATAAGGTCAGGTTTGATATTATACCAAATTGCTATTTCGCTTTGGTAAAAGACAGCTTGTTAGATTTGGCATTTTCAAAAGCTGATAATTTAGAGTTGGATTGCGGACTATCGGCGATTGGAACAGCTTTTGCTGTTACTCAAAAACAACTATTCAATAAAGCCGAAGAATTATACGGCGTACAAGTCCGTAGTATAATAGACATTCAAGACTTTGTTGAACAAGAAAGATATGAGCGGTTAAATCATATGATTGACTCGCGGTTTACGGATGACATTCTTGTTAATCTTATGACGATGTTTGAAAATCGCAATGATAACGATATTCAAGCTATCGTTACAAACAATGCCGATGTGCCTACTATCTTTGAATATGTACTTGCAATTGTGTGGTATAAAATTTCGGGCAGACAAGGAAAAGTTCTTGAATATATGAACTTATCACTAGATGCCGACTTACTCCCCATTACACACGCAGCCGGCGGACACGAAGATATTACATACAAGTATTCCGCAACGGCAAACTATCCCGCCCATACTCTACTGATAGAGATGACATTAGCAAGCAAGACCAATCAACGCCGTATGGAAATGGAACCCGTTTCAAGACACTTGGGCGATTATATACTTACCCACCGTAATGAAGAAGCCTATTGCTTGTTTGCTACAACATTTCTTCACGTTAATGTTACATCCGATTTTAGAAGCAGAAAAACTACGCCTTATTACTCAATGGATGGATCGGAATTTGTGGACGGAATGAAGATTATCCCTTTCCAAACAAGTGAGATTAAAACAATAATACAAAAGAAACTAACCTACGCACAACTATACCATATCTTTGAGCATGCACACCAATCCAATATCGCGCCTAATTTATGGTATCAACATGAAATAGTGAATAAGATTTAATTCAAGGACAAAAGAGAATCACAAATGTTTTTAAAAAAGTTACAACTTGAAAATTTCAAATGCTATAAAAAGGCAAATATTCCTTTTAAACAACTATCTGTTATTGTTGGTGAAAATAACGCAGGGAAATCTTGTTTGATTGAAAGTTTACGACTCGTGTCAAAAGCTGCCCAAGCATCAAGAAAACGGATTTATAACTCTGTGCCGACAGAGTTTGAACTTCCCGCTAATATCAAAGGATTTGCTATTGATACTCAAAAATTGAAAATTGATCTACGAATAATTATATATTATTACAAATCAAGTAACTATGCAAAAATAACGGCATTCTTTGATAATAAAGCAAAAATAGAGATTTATCTTAATGAATCTCGCGCATTTGCTGTTTTGTATGATACGGAAGGTAAAGTTATAAAATCTAAACAGCAAGCAGAAAAACTAGAGTTAGATCCAATGGCAATATTGCCTCAAATTGGACCAATAAGAGAGAATGAGAAGTTGCTTTCCTATGAAACAGTATCTGGGGATAAAGATACTTATTTGTCTTCTTTACATTTTAGAAACGAGATATGGATGTGGAAACAAGAATTTTTTGACGAATTTAAGCGAAATGCAGAAGATTCTTGGACCGAATTGCACATTGATCCCATAGAATATTCTCCCGTTGATTCTGACTATATTAGTCTGTTAGTTAAAGATAATGGTTTTACCGCCGAAATAGGAAAAATGGGCAATGGGCTTCAAATGTGGCTACAAATTATGTGGTTTCTTGCCAGATCTAAAGATTGTAAATTGATTATTCTTGATGAACCCGATGTGTATATGCATTCTGATATGCAAAGGAAAATCTTAGAACTTGTAAAAAACAAATTTGAACAAGTTATAATAGCAACACATTCACTTGAAATAATTTCAAGAGTTGATCCCGATAATATTCTAGAAATTAATAAAAAAGATAAAACAATGCATTACGCAACAGACTCTTTATCTGCACAAAAGATAATTGATGATATTGGTGGTGTACAAAATCTAGCCCTTTTAAAATTGGGGCGTACAAGAAAATGTCTTTTTGTAGAAGGTAAAGATTTAAAGTATCTCAATCATTTCAACGAAATTCTTTATGGCAATCAATTATATATACCAACTATCCCTTTCGGAGGTTTTAATAACATACCACGCGTTTATGGTACATCAAATCTATTTTATTCCGAAACTACAAATCAAATAAAATGTTATGCTCTGGCGGACAAAGATTATAGAGATCCACGTATTATAGAAAAAGTTAAAAATGAAGCTGCCGCCGAACACTTAAATCTCCATGTGTGGCAAAGAAAAGAAATTGAAAATTACTTGATTATCCCTCAAGTTCTTTTTAAATTTATACCGAAATCTTTTAGTATAACTTATGACGATTTTATAAGACAATTAGAAATTCTACTAGACGAGCAACGCGATAAAGTCTTTGATGCCTATGCAAATCAATATCGTATAGATTGTAAAGAATTAGCCAACGGGCAACAATGGGATACTGCTACCTGCAATCAAAACGCTAGGACTTATCTAAAAGAGCATTGGAATACTTTAAATGACAAGATTGCTTTAGTCGGTGGCAAAGATTTTATTTCAGTATTAGCAAAGTATTATCAAGATAACTATAAAGTATCTATATCTACGCGAAAAATTTTAGAAGAAATCACCCCAGATGTTGTTTTCAACGAGATAATTCAATTTTTGAAACAATTTCAATAACAAAAGGACAAGTTATGAGAGCAGTAATTTATGCACGCTATTCAAGCGACAATCAGCGTGAAGAAAGTATCGAAGGGCAACTTCGGGATTGTAACGAATACGCGAAATACAACGATATAGAAATTGTCGGGCAGTACATAGATAGAGCTTATTCGGCTAAAACCGATGACCGTCCCGACTTTCAGAAAATGATAGCCGACAGTAGTAAAAAACTGTTTGACGTAGTTCTCGTGTGGAAGTTAGATAGATTTGCCCGCAGTCGCTACGACTCCGCTTTCTACCGCTACACTTTACGCAAGAACGGCGTTAAAATCATCTCCGTAAAAGAGAATATCTCGGACGGTCCCGAAGGTATTATCCTTGAATCGATGATAGAAGCTATGGCGGAATATTATTCCGCCAATCTCTCTCAAAACGTAAAGCGCGGATTCAGAGAAAACGCATTAAAGGGCAAATGGAACGGCGGCGCAATTCCTTTCGGTTATAAGGTCGTCGACCATCGGCTTGTCATAGACGAAGAAGCCGCCCCTATCGTTGCTCTTGCATTTCAAATGTGCGCCGACGGAAAGACCGCAAAAGAAATTTATGACTTTTTAAGATTAAAGGGACTTCGCCGCGCAGACGGAAAGTTAATCGCCTACAATAGTGTTTTGTATATGCTTTCCAACCGTACATATATCGGCGAATATCGTCATTCGGGAATCGTGTTAGAAGATGCTATCCCCGCCATAATCGATAAAGGCTTATTTGAAAAGGTTCAATCCACGATACAGAAACACTCTATTGCGCCCGCCGCCCATAAGGACGAGAATGACTATCTTCTTACAACTCATCTTTATTGCGGCAAGTGCGGTGCATTGATGACGGCTTATTCGGGAACAAGTCAGAACGGCAAAGCCTACCGTTATTATATCTGCAATCGAGCGAGAAAGCATCTTTGCGACAAACATAAAGTCGATAAAGAAAAAATTGAAAACTTTATCGTAAACAAGACAATGGAATTTCTTCAACAGGATGAAATCATTGACAGGCTTGCCGATTTGCTTTACGGCTTGCAATACGAAGAAAATACCATACTGCCTATGCTTGAAAAGCAATTAGCCGAAAAGATAAAAGAGATAGATAATATTGTAACAGCAATTCAAAAAGGTGTATCTTCCGATACTCTTTTGGGAAGACTAAACGAATTGGAAGAACAGAAAAAAGCCTTTGAAGAACAGCTTGTAAAAGAGAAAGCAACTTCCCCTCTGTTTACCAAAGAGCAATTCAAAATGGCGTTATTTAATTTTAGGAAGATTGACACAACGACGAAAGACGGTAAGACGAAACTGATAGACACCTTTATCGACAGAATTTATCTGTATGACAACCACTTGAAGATAATCTATAATATCAACGGCAAAGACGAAGATATTTCGCTTGAAGAGTTAGAAAGTTCTAATTTGAAACAATGCGGTCAGCCAAAACCACTATATATTGTGTTTTGTTTGCAATACTAAATACAATGTATGGTGGTTATTTTTATGCTTTTGTATTGCTTTGGGGTGCAATTTGGGGTGTAAATTTAAGAATTGTCATTCAAAATAATGAATTTAACGGTATTCATTTTATTTTGAATAAATTTATCTCTGTCTGCGATTAACGGACAATGCCCCGTACTTCCACCGCAGAACTCTAACCCTTTTCTAAGAGTAGCGTACGACCTATGCTGATAAGTGCAAGAATATCTGTATAATCCACAGGATTTTTCTGCATAGCGGGAAGGTATGCCGCTTATCTATTTGGCTCAAATCAACGCTCTTTCGCAAATTATTTTTCAAAATTAAGTCAAGCCATATCCTCGTGCTCCTTTCCAAAGAAGATGTTTTTCTGGTTTTATTGACAATAGACAATAAAGTATGCTATAATATGTTATAATTTGATAGGTGTATTATGGAATTTTCAAAATTCTGCCTTGAAACAAGGCTAAAACTCAATTTAAGTCAGGAAATGTTGGCGCGAAAGCTCGACGTTTCTTTTGCTACAATCAACCGTTGGGAGAACGGCAAAGCCCTTCCTCAAAAGCTGACACTATACCGCTTTGAAAAGTTCTGTGAAGAAAACGGTATAGAATTTGTTGCAAATTTGACGGTTTAAAAATCTTTAATACATAGGAGAAAACAAAAGATGTTATTTACATTTTAACTAACCCATCATTTAAAGATTATGTAAAAATAGAATATGATGACGATATTCAGAGAAGGTTAAAACAGCTTAACCGTAAATGAATACTTGCAAGTATTAGAAATATTGATTCCTGTTGTTAAAGAAATATCTTATAAGTACAAGATTAATTTATAAAAATTTTTCAAATGTGACTACATATGTAATATTTAGTATGCTAAAATCAAAATGATTTTAGCAAGGAGCTTTTACTATGGTAAACAAAATAATAGACAATGTTTGGGACGACACCCCTGTTGACGTAACCCCAGAGGCAAACTTTATATGGTCAATTGCAAATAAGCTTCGCGGTTCTTATATGCCTGATAAGTACGGCGACGTTATTATTCCTATGACAATAATACGAAGATTCGAGTGCGCTTTGGCAGAAACAAAGGATAAGGTTAGAGCGAAATACGAGGAAAATCCTAACCACCCTCCCAAAGCATTATGCCGAATTTCAAAATATCAGTTTTATAATACAAGCGGATATGACTTGGCTGAGCTTTGTAATGAGTCCGAAAGTATTGCTGAAAACTTCAAAGCTTATGTTAGGGGGTTCTCAGCTAATGTACAAGACATACTCAATGAACTTGAAATTGAAAAGCATATTGACAAAATGGATAAAGACGGTTGCTTATATACCGTTGTAAAAGCGTTTTCAGAGCTTGATTTAAGTTCACAAACATTTGACAGTATCCGTATGGGATATATATTTGAAAACTTAATCGGCAGATTTTATCAGAATGTTGATGCCGGACAGTTTTACACAGGGCGCGACATAATAAAGCTTCTTGTAGAAATTCTTATGGCTGAAGGCTGCGATGATATTTTCGATGACGGAAAGGTTATTACCGTCTGCGACCAAGCCTGCGGTACGGGCGGTATGCTTTCCACAGCATATAACTACATCAAGCACTTTAATCCCACGGCCGATGTGCGCCTTTTCGGGCAAGAATTTATGGGACAGTCTTATGCTGTCGGTCTTGCCGAAATGCTTATTAAAAATCAGGATGCGGAAAACTTTCGACACGTTGATACTTTTAAGGAAGATTGTTTCAGCAATCAGAAAATGCGTTTTGTAATAGAAAATCCTCCTTTCGGTACTCCATGGAGCGGTAAAGACGCAAAGGAAGGTCAGGAAATTTCAGTCCGTGAAGAATTCAAAAAGGGCGAAAAAGGACGCTGGGGACACGGACTGCCGAGCGGCGGCGACTCTCAAATGATATTCTTACAGTCTGCCATTGATAAAATGGACGATGACTTCGGGCGTGCCGCAATTATCGAAAACGGCTCTCCACTATTCAATGGCGATACCGCTTCGGGCGAAAGTCAAATTCGTCGATGGCTTTTGGAAAAAGATTTGATTGAAGCAATTATAGCGTTGCCTACAGATTTATTCTACAACACAGGTATACAGACATACGTGTGGATTTTATCAAAGAATAAACGTACTGAACGTAAAGGCAAAATCCAGCTTATAAACGCTGCCGAAATCTATCATAAATTGCGTAAAGCATTAGGCAATAAAAAGAACGAAATCAGCAAGGACGACAGAAAAGCTATCGTTCATTTGTATGCGGACTTCGTCCCTACTGAGAATTGTAAGATTTACGATAACACTGAATTTTTATATCGTGAATATGCGGTTATGCAACCCCTTCAAAGGAGTTATGCGATTACCGAAGAACGAATCGAACAGATGCTTGTAAAAGGCGCTTTGACTTCGTTTTACGACGAAGCTAAGATTGCCGAATACGAAAATCTCGGTGTATCAATCGAAGATAAAGATAAGCGCAAGTATGAAGCAATGCTCAATAATAAACCGATTTACGATAGTATTTTAGAAACACTTAGAGCAAATATTTCAGACAAGGTTTATAAAGAGCCGAACAGTTTTATTAACCTGCTGTTGTCCCTTTTGGCAGTAGATAAAAAGCTGATAGATAAGCTTGCCGACGGACTCTCCGAAATGGATAAAACGGCGGAAATTCAACGCGACAAAAAGGGCAATATTATTTACGATAAAGAAACATACGATAAAGAAATCGTAAAGTACACCGAAAATATCGAAGATTATATGGCGCGCGAAGTTTTGCCCTACGTCCCCGATGCGCAGTGGTTTTGGGAAGAAAACCTCGGCGCGAAAAAGCCTGTTATAAAAGTAGGCGCGGAAATTCCGTTTACACGCTATTTCTATAAATACACGCATCCTACGCCGAGCGATGAACTTGCCTTAAAATTTATGGAATTGGAAACAAGCGTAAGCGAAAGAATAGACAAGTTGTTTGGGGATAAGTGAAGTGCGACAAATGAAAGATAGCGGAATTGCTTGGGTTGGTGAGATACCGCAAGAGTGGCAATCTGTTAGATCAAAATTTATTATACAATCTAATGACGGCGGTGTATGGGGCGGCGAGCCTACCGATACAGATTTGGATAAAATAGTTTTACGTTCTACTGAACAAACTATTGAAGGCAAATGGAAAATAACAAGTCCGGCATATAGAAATTTAAGCACAGTAGCATATAAGAATTGCTTAATACGCCCTAATGATTTGCTGATTACTAAATCGAGTGGAAGTGCTTTACATATAGGAAAAACCTCTTTGGCAAATTTGGAATTTGCCAATTGCGAATATTATTACTCGAATTTTTTGCAACGAATCAGAGTAAATGAGAAATATACACCAAAATATGCTTGGTATATATTTAATTCTACATTTGTAAGAGTTCAATTTGCTTTTTTGCAGAATGCCACTTCTGGATTGGGAAATATAAATTCGGAAGATATAGAGAGTGTTTATATTCCATTACCGCCTATTGACGAGCAAAAGCGAATAGTAAATTACTTGGATAGAGAGTGCGAGAAAATCGACGGGCTAAAAGCAGATGTTCAAGCGCAAATCGACACGCTTGAACAATATAAGCGTTCAGTTATCACTGAAGTCGTAACTCACGGACTTAACCCTGATGTTCCGATAAAAGATAGCGGAATTTTATGGGTAGGAAATTATCCTACCCATTGGGAACGCAAAAAGGGCAAATATGTACTGAAATTATTATCAAGACCTGTAAAGCAAGATGACGGAGTTATTACTTGTTTTAGGGATGGTGAAGTAACTTTGCGTAGCAATCGACGCGAAGAAGGCTTTACTATTGCAGATAAAGAAATCGGCTATCAAGGCGTTAATGTCGGCGATTTAGTAGTCCACGGAATGGATGGGTTTGCTGGGGCAATCGGTATTTCAGATTCACGTGGCAAGGCTTCTCCCGTGTTAAATGTTTTAGATACTAAGCAAAACAAAAAGTATATAATGTACTATTTAAGAAGCATGGCTTATAACGATGTTTTCTCAGCGTTATCTACTGGTATTCGAGTTCGCTCATGCGATTTACGTTGGAACAAACTTGCGGAATTATTATATCCATTACCTCCGATAGCCGAGCAACAAGCAATAGTAGAATATATTGATGAGCAAATTGCAAAGACAAATTTAATTATTGCAGATAAAAAAGCACAACTTGAAACTTTGGACAATTATAAAAAATCGCTTATTTACGAATATGTTACGGGTAAGCAGGAAGTACCTATTAATGAGTTATGAAGTTGTAAATGAAAAGAAACATATCTGTCCTTGTGGTAAAGGGGTCATTCAATATGTTTGCGAATTGACTTTTAATACAAATAAATTGCAAAATAAAATTAAGCGGGAGAAATAAATGAATAACATACTTTCCGAAAAAGAATATCAAAAATACATATTGGAGCGGTTGCAAGAAAACGGTTATGTTGTGCGTTCACCGCTTGCATATGATAAAAATTTTGCAATGGACAGAGAGCTGCTGTTCAAGTTCCTGAACGATACGCAACCCTTTGCTATGGACGCGCTGAAAAAGATTTTTAAAGACAAGCTGGAAGATACTATAGTAAATTTTATTAATTCCGAAATTACGAAGGCGCGCGGAAGTCTTTTAAACGTTTTGAAGCACGGAGTTGAGCTCGCGAATTACAAACTAAATTTAATGTACATAAAGCCTGCCACCACTTTCAATAAAGAGTTGCTTGAAAACTATAATAAAAATATTTTCTCGGTTATGGAAGAAGTTTGGGCAAGCGATAAGGAGCGTGTTGATGTAGTAATCTTTTTAAACGGCTTGGCAATTATGTCCTTTGAGTTAAAATGCAATTTTGCCGGACAGTCGTATGAGGATGCAATCTATCAATACCGCACGGAACGCAACCCTAAAACAAGGCTATTCCTTTTTAAAGCCGGCTGTCTTGTAAGCTTTGCTATGGACTTGAACGAAGTTTATATGACGACAAAGCTTGACGGACAAGCTACTTTCTTCTTGCCCTTCAATATGGGTAACGGTGAAGGCGTAAATGCAGGTAAAGGAAATCCTTTATACAAGGATAAGTACAGCGTTTCTTATATGTGGGAAGATATTCTCACAAAAGAAACCGTTCTCGACTTAATAAATAAATTTATTTTTATTGAAACGAAAGAGTTCACAGACGAGCAGACGGGCAAGAAGAAAATTAAAGAGACGCTTATATTCCCGCGCTACCATCAGCTTGATGTTATCCGCAAATTGCTTGCCGACATTGGTATTAATAAAGCTTCTCAGAACTATTTGATTCAACATAGTGCCGGTTCCGGAAAAACCAATTCTATTGCTTGGCTTGCGCACAGGCTTTCTTCTTTACACGACTCAGATAATAAAATTATATATGATAATATAATCGTGGTTACCGACAGAATAGTTGTTGACAGACAGCTACAGTCAGCCGTTCTTGGTATAGAACATAAAACGGGGCTTATCCGCGTAATGGATGACAAATGCTCCTCTGCCGACCTTGCAAGTGCTTTGAAAGGCAACACAAAAATAATTGCTACGACAATTCAAAAATTTCCCTATATTGTTGATAGTGTGTCGGGACTGAAAGAGAAAAAATTTGCGGTAATTATCGACGAAGCGCATTCTTCTACTTCGGGCAAGGATATGTCCGCTATTACAATGACACTCGGCGCAGGAGATGTCGATATTGATACGGAAGGTGCGCTTGATTCCGAAGATATTATAGTTGACGAAATTTCCCGTAACGGCAAGCAGCCTAACGTTTCTATTTTTGCATTTACCGCCACACCCAAACCTACCACCTTGCAGCTGTTCGGAAAAGTAAATGCAAAAGGGCAAAGAGAAGCTTTCCATATCTATTCGATGAAACAGGCAATCGAGGAAGGCTTTATTCTTGACGTGTTACAGAACTTTACGGAATACAAAACCTTCTATCAGATTAACAAGGAAATTGAAGAAGACCCGCGTTGCAAAACAGTTGAGGCAAAACGACAAATTGCACGTTTTGTTGAACTTCACGAAACGAACATTGCACAAAGAATTGAAGTTATCATCGAACATTTCCGTACCACCGTTATGAATGAACTTGGCGGTATGGCAAAGGCAATGGTAATTACTCAATCACGCGCAAGTGCGGTAAAATACCGTCAGGCATTTGAAGATTATATTCAGAGAAAAGGGTATAAAAATATTCACGCTCTTGTTGCTTTTTCAGGAAAATTAAAACTACCTGACGGCGAAACAGAATATACCGAAAGTTCTATTAACGGTTTTTCGGAAGATAAATTGACAAAGGAATTTGAAAAGGACGACAACAGGCTATTACTTGTTGCAAACAAATATCAGACGGGTTTTGACCAGCCGAAACTCTGCGCTATGTATGTTCTTAAAAAGCTGCGCAGAGTAAACGCTGTACAAACTTTTTCACGCTTAAACAGAATATTCCCACCCTTCGAAAAGAAAGCTTTTATTCTTGACTTTGTAAACAAATATGAGGATATTGTTAAAGCATTCGAGTCGTACTATACAACTACTTTGTTGGCGAACTCTGTAACGCCTTCTGCCGTTTACGATTTGGAAGCAAGAATGGACGGGTATACCGTGCTTGACCCTTCCGATATTGAAAGCGCCATTGAATTATTATATAATGGCGATACAAGCGCCAAGACAAAGCAAAAATTAACATATTACTTTACTCGGGCAAAAAACCGTATCGAACAATATGAATTAATGAAACAGCTTGAAATAGTTTCGGTTATGCGGCACATTATACGTTTTTACGAGTTCTTAATTCAAGTATCGTGCTTCGAGGACGTAGACTTACATAAAAAGTATTTGTTCGTCAACTATTTAATGGCGTATATCAATATTAAACATCCCGGCGGAGGATTTGACCTTAACGGCAAAATTAAAGCCTCCAATTTCGTGCAGAAAAAAGGAGCCGAACACATTAAAGATAAAATCACATCTAACCCTGTCGTAAAATTACCTACTGCCGACATGATAGTCCTCCCCGAAGATAAGCAGGAAAAGCTATCGGTTATTATTGCAGAAATCAACAGCAGGACAGGAAAATCTTATGATAATGACATAGCAATCAGGGCAATGCTGCAAATCAGAGATTTATTGTTAAAGTCTGATAAGCTCCGTACAAGTGCTAAGAACAATACAATTAAGGATTTTGAGTTTTCATACTTTGACGATATAGACGATGCTTTGATTGAGGGATTATCACAGAATCAGGACTTCTTCTCTTTGCTCTTGAATAATGAAGAATTAAAGCGTCAAGTGCTTGGTATATTTACGGACGAGATTTACAAAAGTCTACGCAATGATGATGAGGATAAGCCGGAATAACTATATTTTAAAGGAAATGCCACTATCAAAAATACAAAGGAGACTTTATGAAAAATTTAGATAGAACTTTAAAACTTTTATGTCCTCTTTGTGGAAATGACCAATTTGGGTCTTTAGACGTAGATATGGATGAACTCTATGATGCACCAGATAATGTTAAGGTGCAATGTGCAGACTGTAAAAATATTTTTACAAAGGAAGTATTATTTGAGGAAAATTCGGAAGCCATTGAGGCAACTATTGACGATATTGAAGATGAGTTTATTGCAGAGCTAAAAAAATCATTAAAAAAATGGAAGTAATCTAATGGAACAATTTTTACAGTTATTAAAAGATAGGGGTGCTTTAATCGTCGCTATAATGAATTTATTAAAATAATTGACCTTTTTAGTGATTTGCTTGTTAGATTTTGTAATAATTGCTTTTTAGATAAACGCAAAATGGATAAAGAAGCGGTTTTAAAGGTTGAGAAATGGCAAAAGGCCGTTCTTTTATATAACTCAGCTTACGAGTATGCATCAATAGAAGAATATGATGAATGTCTTTTACTGCAAATTATAATTTTAGAATTACTGTTTCTTGGAAATTCGGAACATAACAAAAAAAATGCCTTATGCAATAAAATAATTCCTTTTATGGAGAATAATTACGGAACAGATTACGAAGCCACAAAAGCAGTTATAGAGAATGCTTATAAAAAAAGAAACAAGCTTGTACATAAGGGACAAAGCATTTGTTATGACTTTTCTACGTTTAAATCGTTAACCAGCTATCAAGGTCTTATAAGCGGCATGAAGCCGTTTGCTTATGCCGACATAGATATACCAACAGATAACATTAAACTTCTGCAAAATTTATTTGTGCTTATCGGAAAAATTATTATGAAGTATTGATATTACAGGATTAAAAAATTGTTTTGGGCAATGTTTTAAGAACTTCTTTAATTTATGTTTTGGATAAATAGAATTAATATATAAACAGAGGGAGTGCATATTTTGCATTCCTATTTTCTTTGTGCATATTGACAAAATGTGCTAAGGCAGTATAATAAAATCGGAAGCAAAAAAGTTGAGGAATTATACAAATGAAGTTTATAAGAAGATTTTTCGGTAATTTGAATACGGAAAAAATTTTTAGCTTTGTATTGCCGATTTTAATTGCCGTCGTTACAGGCTTTGCGACAAATTATACAATAACCCAAAATGTGGTTGTTGCCGTTGTTTTATGGTTTGTGACGGGTATTTTGGCTGCTGTTTTTATTCTGCTTATGCTACTATGCTGGCATTTTCAAAAGGTTGAAAAGGAGAAAAGCGAAAATAGGGCAAAAAATGCAAGCGAACATTTTATGGATCTTGGAAACAGACTGAATAAATATATTTCGTCATATATGTATAATTCTTCCTACGATTTGAATGGCCTTGGGAAGGGACAATTAAATGTGGAATGCTTTATAGCCTTTAATGAAATGGATAAATTCAAGCATATGTGGCAGAATGTTTGCGAGGATCTGACGAAAATGATTAAGTCGTTAAGGTTTCGCGGAAGCAATTTCGGAGTAAATATAATCGCAAGAATGCAGAGCAAAGATGACACGATTTATTTTATGCCGGCTTTTGATTATACCGCGCGCGTAGACAGTCGTTCCCATCTTACAAGTGCTTTTAAAAATGAAAAAGATGTTATGGTGGAAGACCCGTATTATTTGCGATTTTTTAGGGATAGCAAGATTAAGGCCGATATTTTGACCAATGAAAAGAATTTTAAAGCTAATTTTAAAAAATTCAACAGCAATTATAAGCAACTGATTTCTATTCCTATAATTTATAAAACTTCAACGGTTGCTGTGTTGCAGCTAATCGGTTACGATGACAGTTATATTTTAAATCCGGATATAGAAAAATGCGAGCTGTTAAAGCAGGTTAATAATTACTTTTTTGTGTATGAAAAGCTTGCGTTGCTTACGCTTATACTTGGTTTAAAATCATAAAAAGTGGTTATATAATAAATGAGGAAGCATATTGCATTATATTAATGAACTGGAAAAATTAAATATAACACATAAGAAATTCGATGAGGGATTTGTAAAGTCGGTCATAGAAAACGAATATCCGTTTTGCAGATTGCTTGAGTATTCTGTTTTGTTTGATAAATACACTAAAACAGACAAAAAAGGGACTTTTGTTAATTTGGATTTTGAGCAACTGTATGCCGTTGCAAGAATAGATGAGGAGCTGAGTAGTTTTATCATTTGTGCGTTTTTGGACATAGAACGCGTTTTAAAAGCACGGTTGCTGACGCTGAAAAACCGACTGAACATAAGCGACGATATTGTAAAGCAGTATATACAGACGGATACCGAATTTTTAAATAAAACATATACGCCCGAAAACAGGCAGGTGTTAATAAAATACTCTAAGCCGATTGAGGCTTTGTCTATTGAAGAGTTTTTGGACGTAATACAGTTTGGAACGTTTCAGCGTTTTTGCGCGTATATTTATAATACATATACAAATAAGCCGTATGAATACGATAATTATATTAAATCAGCTTACAGACTGAGAAATAAGGCTGCGCATTGCGAGGCGATTATTACTCAACTTAAAGAGCCTTTCGATTACGGCACGCAAAGCATAGTTGGCTTTTTGAGAGAAAAAGGTATAAAACACAAAACGCTTACTACTAATATGTCAAAGGCGTTGGTGTTTGATTTTTGTAATATGATGTATTTATATTGCGGTATCGAGCCAAAGTATAAAATTGAAAGAACCTATAAAAAATTAAGCGGTCTTTTGGACAGTTGCAAGCAATATACCGAACTATTTGCAAAAAATTCTATGCTGGTATCGGTATACAGGTTTATGAGAGAGGTTGCGGAAATTTTTAAAAACGGAATTAATTAGAAAATCTTTAAAACTGTCATATTTTGAATTGACAAATTATATTTTATATTATATAATAATTGAAATTCGCTACACAAACGGGTGTGTGGGATAAAAAGTTTTACTTTTAAGAGCCGGTGCCAGCACTGGTTCTTTTTTGTTGCAAAAAATAACAAATTAAAGGCAGAAACGGTTTCCGTAACAGTATTTTAAGGGAGGGCATATAATAAACAGATTGATAAATTTTTACCTGAGCGGAAGCGGCGCGCGGGGAAGGGTGAAGGGACGGCGGTTGTCTGGCTCGGTTACCGTAAAGAGCGCGCGGCGCGGAGTACGAGGGAGAAAGCATGAACGGCTGGCTATCGTTTATTATAAGCAGCATACTGTTCGGCTTAGGGCTGGCGGTAGACGCTTTTTTAATATCGCTTGCGGGAGGCGTAAACGAGCCGAACGCAAAGCGCGGGAAAATACTCGCTTCGGCATTGGTGTTTGCGCTGTTTCAGCTTGCCGCCCCGCTTATAGGCCGGCTGTGCGTGCGCACCGTTGCCGAGCGGTTTTTGTTTTTTAAGGAATGCTTGTCCGGCATTGCCCTTGCGGTGCTGCTGTTTTTGGGCATTAAAATGCTGGTGGAGGGGCTGAGGCAGAGTAAAAGCAAGGACGGGGAAAAGCCGAAAAGCGGCATAGGCGCGCTGTTATTGAGTGCGGCGGTTTCCTCCGTAGACGCGCTGTCGATGGGCTTTACCATAGCGGAATACAGCCTTTGGACGGCGGTTGCGGGCGCGGGAATAATTGCCGCGATAACCTTTATTGCCTATACCGCGGGATTTTTTATAGGCAGAAAATTCGGGACGCGGCTTGCCGACAAGGCTATGGTGATAGGCGGGATATTGTTTATAGTTATGGCCTTGGAGGTATTTATAAGGGGTTTTTGAATAAAGCGCGGGCGATTGCTTT
>OFFL01001120.1_pt1 | contig 22262 bp, 18 predicted proteins | sample 1521391 | NCBI WGS metagenome assembly OFFL01 (sample SAMEA3504082, study PRJEB24116) | mouse gut metagenome | biome: mouse gut; feature: mouse-associated habitat; material: faeces | place: Denmark | collected 2011
AGGGGATGAAAGCTTCCCCGTTTGTCCACCCGCCGGTCATCATCCGGTATCCAAGGCGCATCCTGTGGGTATTGTGATCAAACACTTTACCGCACAGGTCTGTCCCCTTCCCGCGGGCATAGAGTGAATCGTCAAATATAAGGGCACATTTATGTTTTTTGTCGGTCTGTGATGTGCCAATATATTTGTCAACAAAATTTGAAATACTATGAAGCAACTCCTTGCTATTATCAAAAATTTCTGCTATGCTTTTCATCGGTATAAGTCTCCTTTTTTGCCGATGATTTTAGTGGGTAATTTCATTATAGCAAAAATGGAGTGCTTATACCATTTTTTGTTAGAAATAGTAGGATTTTAAGGCCTTTTGGTCTATTTCAGTGTGCGAAGTATGAGTTAGTTTTTGATAAGTCAAAGGCAGAATATGGTGGAATGAACAATAATAGTATATATTATAATCAAGATATGGGCGGATTTCATAGCAGGATCGATACAAAAGATATTGGTAAAGTAATAAATGGAGTGTGCTATCTTTTAGAGAGAAATGACAATCATGCAATTATTCTGTTTTCTGAATATGATGACCAGAAAATTGAAAAACTTCAGTTAGAGATCCAAAAAATTCAAGAGGAAAAAGTAGTAAGTAAAGTAATATGGTTTAGAGATGGAGAAGGTGTTTTGGAAGAAACCGTTCTATAATATCAATGAAATTAGATATTTAAGAAATAGAAATCGGTTGTAATTCTTATGAATATTGCCTATAATAGAATAAAGAACGGAGGTGTAATGATGGATGCGTTGAGAAAAGAAGAAATTTATACAATAGATGATATCTATGCGTTGCCAGAAGGGGAACGAGCGGAACTGATTGATGGAAAAATTTATTATATGGCTCCGCCGAATACAAAGCACCAAAGATTAGTACATTTCTTTGATAGAGAAATTGGGAGTTATATTCAAAGCCATAAAGGTGAGTGCGAGGTGTTTCCTGCTCCGTTTGCTGTATTCTTGAATGAAAATGATAAAAACTATGTGGAGCCTGATATTTCTGTTATTTGCGATAAGAATAAGATTACGGATAAAGGATGCAATGGTGCACCTGACTGGGCTATTGAGATTGCTTCACCAAGCAGTAGACAGATGGATTATTATAAGAAGTTGTTTAAGTATCGGACAGCAGGAGTTAGAGAATATTGGGTAGTAGATCCTGAAAGAGAACTTGTGACAATATATAATTTTGAAAAAGACAGTATGGAAGAATACTCTTTTGAAAAAGAGATCCCAGTTGGGATTTATGAAGGATTTTCATTAAAAATAAAGTAGACTTTAAAAATAGATATAGTGGGTATCAAAAGCATTTGGATAATAAAATTCCAGATGCTTTTTATTATACAAAAGAGTAGTTTCCTACTCAGTTTTCTTTCGCTTTTTGAAAATGCGGTATTCTGAAGGACTCTTGTCCTGTTCTGCATTTCTGTTAAGATAAGATTAAGTTTTCACTGTCGGTCATATTCCTGTACCTTCCAATGCGTTCATTGTACCATAAATTGCCTCGCAATTTACGGTATGATGGCCATCCGGCCGTTACATGCTTTGAGTAAGGTCATTATACCATAAAATTAACCTGCGGAATAGTATTGCTTTTGGAGGCTGCCCTCGAAAGAGCAAGCTCCTGACGGTCAGACCATGAAGACGGGCAGGACAGCCGTCAGGAGTGCAATGCTGTTTACCGTGCAAAGAAAGCGTTAAAATCACAGTTAAGGATTTCGGTTAACGCTATCAGCAAGTCCACGCTTGGGTTGTTCCGTCCTGCTTCCACTTTGCTGAAAGTTCCGGAAGCGATTCCCACACCATGAAGCTGCAGCTTGGCAACGATATCAACATTGCGCAAATTATTCAGTTTTCGTAGTTTTCTGATGTTTGTACCAACAATCGGGTTGGTTCTTTGATTTATTCTTTCCATGATTTTATTGTAATAGACGAATGAGAAAAAAGGAGTCCAAAATGGAAGCAAATGTGTTATTATAGTATGATATTATAATAAAAATTATTCCAAGGGCAAATAAATGGAGAAAAGGAGTTCAGTCAATATGGTATTTATCAGAAAATTGAAGAAGTGGTGGCGCATAGAATGGAGAGAAATGGATCCCTCCGACGAAAATTACTGCCCCAGAAGTTTTTGGATCGGCGGAGATTTTCCATACATTCATAAATATCCCCAGGAAGAACTTGACAGAAGGCTTCAGGAAGATTATAAAGCAACTATGAAATACATAAATGAGTACATCGACAGGATTGTCGAAGAGAGAAAGCTTAAAGAGAAGAATACTATACAAGACAAATAAAATTTTATCAGAAAGACGCTGTAAATGCAAGAATTTATTCTTGTAATCTGTTTTCTTTTATGTTATACTAACCAGCAGTGTCGAGACAATAATGATCTGCTCACTTGTAACGTTGGATAAAGGAAGACGCAAGTGAGCAGTTTTTCTGTGTACAAAATAAATAGCACAGGTTCGGCGGAAGCGGTTCGGAGGTAGTGAAGAATATTTCACAGTAAAGGTTGAGCCTGCGGCATAAGACGCAGGCTGCGGAAAGGTATGTGTTAAGATGAGTTTAACGGAAAATTTTGAATTGAATGAGGATCTGCTGGATGAGCGGATTCTGCGGGCAGTACGGGAGATGGGATTTGAGAAATTAACGCCCATTCAGGAGCAGGCGATTCCCTATCTGCTCAATGGCGACGATATTATCGGACAGGCACAGACGGGAACCGGGAAAACGGCGGCTTTTGGCATTCCGGCTCTGCAGAAGATCGATCCGGAGCTGCGTAAGCTTCAGACGATTGTTCTGTGCCCTACCAGAGAGCTGGCGATCCAGGCGGCGGAGGAGCTTCGCAAAATTGCAAAATATATGCAGGGGATCAAGGTCCTTGCCATCTATGGGGGACAGGAGATTGGAAAGCAGATCAGCGGCCTGAAGGGAGTGCAGATCATTGTAGGTACACCGGGACGCGTTATGGATCATATGCGTCGTCACACCATTAAGCTTGAGCATGTAAATATGGTGGTGCTGGACGAGGCGGATGAAATGCTGAATATGGGATTTCGCGAGGATATGGAGCTGATTCTGGGCCAGATTCCCAATGAGCACCAGACCGCGCTTTTTTCAGCTACCATGCCGAAGCCCATACTGGAGATTACGGGTCAGTTTCAAAAGGATGCGAGATTGATAAAGATAGCGGCCAAGGAGCTTACGATTCCGCTGGTGTCCCAAAGATATTATAAGGTAAGAAATCAGGATAAGGAAGCCGCCTGCATCCGTCTGCTGGAATATTATCAGCCGGGGCTTTGCCTGATATTCTGCAACACCAAGATAAAGGTGGACGAGCTGGCGGAGGTGTTGAAGAAAGCCGGGTTCCGGGCGGAAGGGCTTCATGGAGATATGTCCCAGCATCAGCGTGATGTGGCTATGAGAAGATTCCGAAACGGAGGTACCAATATTCTGATTGCCACCGATGTGGCGGCTAGAGGTATTGATGTGGAGAATGTAGAGGTGGTTATCAATTATGATATCCCTCAGGATATTGAATATTATGTCCACAGGATCGGAAGAACAGGCCGTGCCGGAAAGACAGGACGTTCCTTTACTCTTGCAGCGGGAAGGGAGCTGTATCGGATCAGGGAGATCGAGAGACTCTGTAATACTACGATTCAGGAGAAAAAGCTTCCCGGGGCTGCCAAGGTGCTGAAGGCTAAGGCAGACAAATATCTGAACAATGCATGGGAGCTTCATGAGCACGAGGATATAGAGTTGATGAAGAGCTTTCTGATGCGGAAAATGGAAGAAGAGGATTGCGATGCCCTGGAGCTGGCGGCTGTAATGCTGAAGGCACAGGTGGGAGATAAGGGGCCGGAGATCGAGGCTGACGAGGCAGATCCGGGCAGAGGCCGCTTTGGAAAAGGCCGACGCGAAAACGGAAGAAGGCGAAGCGGAGGCGGCAGGTATCAGGAGGAAGGCAGAGCCCGCCGGGACGGAGATAAGTATCGTGAGGAAGAAAGAGCCCGCCGGGACGGAGATAAGTACCGTGAGGAAGGCAGAGCCCGCCGGGAGGACAAGTACCGGGAAGAGGGCAAAGGCCGTCGGCAGAAATCTCCTTGGTATGATCAGGGAGAGCGGAAAGAGAGGGGTGGAATCGCATTTCCTCTTTCGAAAAGGAAAAAATAATCGCCTGCTGGAGAATCAAATGTGACGGGCTGTCCGCTGGAGAGGGCAGGGAGGTGTGGAATTGAGAATCGGAACAGGGTATGATGTGCACAGGCTTATTGAAGGAAGGAAGCTGATTATAGGCGGAGTTGAGATTCCCTTTGAAAAGGGGCTGTTGGGTCATTCCGATGCAGATGTGCTGATACATGCGGTTATGGACGCGCTGTTGGGGGCTGCCGGAATGGGAGATATTGGGCTGCACTTTCCGGATACCAATCCTGCCTACAAAGGGATTTCCTCTGTTCTGCTGTTAAAGAATGTAGGGGCACTTTTGGAGGAAAAGGGCTTTTTGATTGAAAATATTGATGCCACCATTATAGCCCAGGCACCTAAAATGCGGCCCTTCATTGATGCTATGCGGAAAAATATTGCAGGGGCTCTTGGGCTGGAAGCGGAATATGTGAATGTAAAGGCTACCACGGAGGAGGGACTGGGGTTTACCGGAAACGGTCAGGGAATTGCCGCTCAGGCAGTTTGTTTGATAACAAGTCCTTTTGATTTGTCTGTGAGCCGGCAGGACAACGGCTGTGAAGGGTGCAAAGGCTGTCAGCTGAAGGGATAATTTTTTTATAAACAGGGAAAGCCATTGACAAATTTTCATTTTTTGCATATTCTGAATAGTAGCTGAATATAAAAAATGCAGGGAACGGAAAGAGTAGCTTTGTAGAACGGTGTCAGAGAGAAACCGCCGGCGGGCTGTAAGCGGTTTTCACCGGAAAAGGCAAAAGTGCATCCGGGAGCAGATTCGTTGAAAGAGTTGACGTACTGATTACAGGAAGAATATCGGTGCGCTGCGGATTAGGCGGATACGCAGGCGGGCGTTATACGCATGGAGTGAGGGCAGAACCCTAAAAAGAGTGGAACCGCGGATAAATTCGTCTCTGATGAGCGATATCTGCGGTTTTTTTATATCATTAGGAGATTTCCTTCGATGATATAAAACACTTTGGGGGGGATAGTATGCAAATGCAGAGGCAATCAGAATTCGAAGCAAACAAAGAGACAGCGAGGGAAGCAAGATGGGCATTATTCAAAGCATTAAGGAGGAAATCCGAATTATCCGGGCCAGGGATCCGGCGATTCATTCCTCCATGGAGGTATTTCTGTATCCCAGCTTTAAGGTTATGATGCATTACCGGATCGCACACAGATTATATGAGAAGGGGCATTTTTTCTGGGCCCGGTGGATATCTCAGCGTGCGGTTCGCAAAACGGGGATCGAGATACATCCTGGAGCCAGGATTGGAAAGGGACTGTTTATCGATCACGGAAACGGAGTTATCATCGGCGAGACCACGGTTATTGGGGATAATGTGACTCTGTATCAGGGAGTGACGCTTGGCGGTACAGGAAAAGAGCATGGAAAGCGCCATCCCACCATAGGAAACAATGTGATGATCAGCGCAGGAGCCAAGGTGCTGGGATCCTTTACAATCGGTGATAATTCAAAGATCGGAGCAGGAAGCGTGGTTCTTGGCGAAGTGCCTCCCTGCTCTACTGTAGTGGGAGTGCCTGGCCGGGTGGTGAAGCGATGTAATGTTGCGCTGCCGCAGGAGTCCATGAATCAGACAGATCTTCCGGATCCCGTGAGAGAGGACATTTTAAATCTTTGGAAAGAAAACACGGAGATGGCCAATCGGATCATTGCATTGGAACGCCGGTTGGATGAAATGATGCGCAGCGCGAGAAAAAATGTCGGGGACTTACAAATGGAGAGACGGGAAGATACGGATGAGGGCGGCGGAAGAATAGAGAAGTCATACGCAGGATAAAGGGAAAAGAGAACGGGAGGTATCAGAATGGAAAACAAGCTTTATTTTTACAACACATTGACAAGAAAGGTAGAACAGTTTATTCCCAACCAGGAGGGAAAGGTATCCATGTATACCTGCGGGCCTACGGTATATCATTTTGCTCATATCGGAAACCTGCGCAGTTATATTATGGAGGATTTGCTGGAAAAGACGCTCCGCTATATAGGCTATGATGTGAAAAGAGTTATGAATATCACGGATGTAGGGCATTTATCCAGTGACGCGGATACCGGTGAGGATAAGATGCTCATAGGTGCAAAGCGAGAGCATAAGTCTGTGATGGATCTGGCAAAATTTTACACAGATGCTTTTATGAGTGATTGCGGAAAGCTGAACATCAAGACTCCCGAGGTGGTGGAACCGGCCACCAACTGCATTTCTGAGTTTATTCAGATGGTGGAAAAGCTGCTGAAGGACGGCTATGCCTATGAGAGCGGAGGCAATATTTACTTTGACACGTCCAAATTGGAGGAGTACCATATTTTTTCCAATCAGACCGAAAGAGAGCTGCTGGTGGGAGTGAGGGATGATGTGCAGGAGGACGGGAACAAGCGTAATAAGAGCGATTTTGTGCTGTGGTTTACCAAATCAAAATTTGACGATCAGGAGCTGAAATGGGACAGTCCCTGGGGAGTAGGTTATCCGGGGTGGCATATTGAGTGCTCCTGCATCAGCATAAAGCATCTGGGAGAATATATGGATATCCATTGCGGAGGTGTGGATAATATTTTCCCTCATCATACCAATGAAATCGCTCAGAGTGAAGCCTATCTGGGACATAAATGGTGCAATTACTGGTTTCATGTGCACCATTTAAACGACAAAGCGGGTAAAATCAGTAAGTCCAAGGGGGCCGTCCTCACCATCCCCCTTTTGGAGTCTAAAGGATATGATCCGCTGGTGTATCGGTGGTTCTGCCTGCAGTCCCATTACCGTAAGCCTCTGGAGTTTTCCTTTGAGGTGCTTGACCAGATGAAAGCGGCATATGATAAGCTGGTAAAGAGAATCGGAAGTCTTTCCAGGGAAGGAGATATTGACCAGGAAAGGTTTGCTTTCTTCCGGAAGCAATTTGAGGATGCATTGTGCGATGATCTGAATTCTTCTATGGCAATCACCGTGCTGTATGATGTGCTGAAGGCAGAGATCACAGATGCTGCAAAGTATGCGCTGATCAAGGATTTTGACCAGGTGCTTTCCCTGAATCTGACCTCAGCGTATGCGGCGAAAGAGGAGGAAAGTGCGGTGGATGAAGAATTGGAAGCCTATATTCTTTCCAGGATTGAAGAACGGAAGGCGGCGAAAAAGCAAAAGGATTATGCGAAGGCCGATGCAATCCGCCAGGAGCTGCTGGAGCAGGGAATCGTTCTGGAGGATACACGGGAGGGAGTAAAATGGAAGATGGCATAGGCTATAGTCTGCTGAAGGATATTCTTAAGACTTTTCAGGGGAAACAGAAGGATATCCGGACTTATTCCCCGCTGACGCTGGCCTATATCGGAGACGCGGTATATGATCTCATTATCCGTACCGTAGTGGTGGAAAAGGCCAACCGTCCTGCCAGCCAGCTGCATCATTTAACTATAGGATATGTCAGCGCCACGGCACAGTCCCGGATTGTGCAGGCGCTGGAGGACAGCTTCACGGAAGAGGAGCAGGCCGTATATCGTCGAGGAAAAAATGCGAAACCCCATACCACCGCAAAAAATGCCAGCGGTGCGGACTACATGAGAGCTACCGGTCTGGAGGCCGTGATAGGATATCTGTATCTGACGGACCGGATGGACCGGGGCCTGGAGCTGGTGGAAAAGGGGATCAGGCAGGCAGGGCTGAGGATATGAGGCGGAGGCGGCAGAATGGCTGTGAATGAGGGATGTACGCAGGAACAGTATTTATAAGCCAAGAATGTTCGCGGGAAAGAATAATCGTCAGAAGGGGACATCCATAGGAAGAGACATTTGCAGGAGAGGAGAAGCTATGGCATATCAGGAGTTTATGATTGAGGGAAGGAACGCAGTCATTGAGGCGTTCCGGGCCGGCAGAACTATAGACAAGCTGTATATTCTGGACGGTTGTCAGGACGGACCCATGGCAACTATCAGAAGAGAGGCGAAAAAGCATGATACGTTGGTAAAATATGTGACCAGGGAACGGCTGGACCAGATTTCGGAGACGGGAAAGCATCAGGGTGTGATCGCTGTGGCGGCGGCTTACGAATATGCTCAGGTGGAAGACATGCTGCAGGCGGCCCGGGAGAAGGGAGAACCCCCTTTTCTTATTTTGCTGGACAGTATTGAGGATCCGCATAATCTGGGTGCCATTATCAGGACGGCGAATCTGGCAGGCGCTCATGGCGTGATTATTCCCAAAAACCGTGCGGCGGGCCTGACCGCCGTCACCGCCAGGACTTCCGCAGGAGCGTTGAATTACACGCCGGTGGCAAAGGTTACAAATCTGGCGGGCACCATAGAAGATCTGAAGAAGGAAGGACTCTGGTTTGTCTGCGGGGATATGGACGGTACACCCATGTATCAGCTGGATCTGAAAGGCCCCATGGGGCTGGTGGTAGGCAGCGAAGGAGAAGGCGTGGGAAGACTTGTGAGGGAACGATGCGATATGAGAGCAGCCATTCCCATGCGGGGAAATATCGATTCCCTGAATGTTTCCGTGGCGGCGGGCATTCTGGCCTATGAGATTCTTCGGCAGCGGTTAATGTAAAAGTGAAACAGGACAATGAAGATGCAGACAGACATTAGATGGAGGACGGGAGACAGGGGAAGGAACGATAATGACAGGGAGGGATTCGGATTACAGTCAGTACAGCGATGCGGAGCTGATAGACCTGCTCCGCCGGGGGGATGGCTCGGTGATGGACCATATCTGCAATAAATATAAAGATCTGGTAAAAAATAAGGCCAAATCCATGTTTATTCTGGGAGCGGACAGCGAAGATCTGATTCAGGAAGGCATGATTGGACTGTTCAAGGCAGTGAGGGATTTTGACTGCGGGAGAGATGCCAGCTTCTATACCTTCGCAGAGCTGTGCATTAACAGGCAGATGTATACTGCAGTACAGGCATCCCGGAGGCGGAAGCATTTTCCCCTGAACACTTATGTTTCTCTGGACAGCGAAAGCGGCGGGGAAGACGACAGAGAAGGGACGAATCTGCGGGAGCTGCTGGCGGACAGAACGGAGCTCAGCCCTGAGGAGCTCTTTTTAGATAAGGAGAGAGTAAGCTATCTGGAGAAGGTCATTGAGGAGGAACTCAGTGATTTTGAAAAGCAGGTACTGGATCTGTATATGACAGGGATGAGCTATTCTCAGATCGCCCGGGTGCTGGGGAGGGAAGAAAAAGCTACCGATAACGCGCTGCAGAGGCTGAAAGGTAAGATAAAGAAGATGCTGTAGGGCCTGGAAAAGGGCCCTGCTTATTTTTTAGCTTTTTTTAATATTTTGAAAAGACTTCTTCTATTGACTTCATACAAAGTGCGGAATATAATCAACGAAGTGAAAACTGACTGGTCAGTCGGAAAAGAAAAACGTCTCAAGCATGTATGGAGGAGATATGATATCTAAATTCAGTGTAAAGAAGCCGTATACCGTACTGGTGGGGGTGGTGTTGGCGGTGATTCTGGGAGTGGTATCCTTTACCAGAATGACAGCGGATCTGCTGCCGAACATCAGCCTGCCTTACGTGATCGTGATGACTACATATGCCGGGGCAAGCCCTGAGACAGTGGAGATGGCAGTGACGCAGCCCGTGGAAGCAAGCATGGCTACTGTCAGCAATATAGAGAGTATTCGCTCCGTGTCAAACGAAAATTATTCTTTGGTGATTTTGGAGTTTTCTCAGACAGCGGATATGAATGCCGTATCTCTGGAGATCCGGGAAAGTCTGGATCAGATCAGCAGCTATTGGGATGATTCTATCGGAAATCCCATTATTATGAAAATGAATCCGGATATGCTGCCGATTATGATAGCGGCGGTGGGCATGGACGGTATGGACGAGGGTCAGATCAGTACATTTGTGCAGGACTCCATTATGCCCGAACTGGAAAGCATTGAGGGCGTTGCCAGCGTTAATGCCTCAGGACTGCTGGAGGAAAGCGTCAACGTGATTATCCGGCAGGATAAGGTGGATGCCGTCAATGAGAAAATTTTCGCCGCCATTGATGATAAGATGAAGGAGGCGGAACAGGAGCTGGAGGATGGCCGGAAGGAGCTGGAGGACGGCGAAAAGGAATTGGAGGACGGCAGAAGAGAGCTGCTGAAGGGGAAGCAGGAGCTGACGAATGGCCGGAAGGAGCTGGAGGATGGCCGGCAGGAGCTGGAGGATGGCCGGAAGGAGCTGGAGAATAAGCAGAATGATGTAGCCAGCCAGCTTGCCGTTCAGAAAAATGCGCTTTTGTCTGCAAAGACTCAGCTGGAAAAGACCCGCACGGATCTTGCCACGGCAAAACAGCTGAATGATGCCATCCGGCAGATGGAAGCCATTCTGCCCCAGGCCGGCGTAGTGGAAGATATGAAGCAGCTGAGAGACGGCCGCTTTCTGGAAAATTATACCCAGTATATTGGTGAATGGACCAGTGCCTTGGCTGAGCTGGCGCCGGTGATCCAGTCGCTGACGGTTTCCGGGGGTGATGCTGCTTCCGTATCCATACAACAGGCTCTGCAGATGATTCAGGATCCAAAGGTGAGAGGTGAGCTGGAGAAGCTTCTCGGGGCAGAGCGGGATATTGAGAGACTTCGTACGGATTTTGTAAATAACTCTGCGCTGCCCTTTCTTTCTTCTACAGATACTCAGGTTGCCCAGATGATCGGCGCAGCCGTGGCACTGGACAGATGGTGCCCCAGCCTTATGTCGGGAGAGGTGCCTGATGAGCAGTCAATAAAGGAGCTTGTGACCACGGTTTGTACTGCTCTTGGGGCTGCTCAGGCAGTGTCTGAACAGATGCTGGAGGCTATGGGGCAGTATGAGGATATGAAGACGGCATTGGCAGCGATTACCGGCGGTCTGGGATATGAAGCATATGAGGCCATGATCAGGGAAATGCTGGCCAAACAAAATATTACGGATATCAACAAGGCTGTGAATGATATCAATAACGGTTTGATTGCCATCGAGCAGGGCCAGATGACGGCAGCTGTGGAATTTGCCAACGGTAAGGCCACGATCACCCTGGGGGAATACCAGATGGAACTGGCCCAGGCTCAGCTGGATTCTGCAGAGGAGCAGATTAACGCTGGATTGGATCAGATGAAGGATGCCGGGCAGCAGCTGGAGGATGCAAGGGAAAAGCTGGATGAGGGAGAGAAACAGCTGGCGGATGCCAAAGAAGAGGCCTATGAGAAGGCTGACATGACGGACGTGCTGACAGTGGACACTGTTAAGAAGCTTTTAACCGCTCAGAATTTTTCCATGCCCGCAGGTTATGTGACGGAGGACGGTATCGACTTTATGGTGCGGGTGGGAGATAAGCCCTCCAGCGTGGAAGAGCTCCAGGCGATCCCTCTGATGGATCTGCACATGGAAGGCGTGCCGGTAATTACGCTGGGCGATGTGGCGGATGTGTTTTACACGGATAATTCTGCAGAGATTTATACAAATGTAGACGGAAGCGCCGGTGTCATGCTGACCATCCAGAAGCAGACGGGGTATTCTACCGGGGAGGTGTCCGACCTGCTGGGAGCGCGGTTTAAGAGTTTGATGGAGGAGAACCAGGGATTGTCTTTGATTCCGTTGATGGATCAGGGAATTTACATTGATCTGGTCATGGATTCTATTATCAACAATATTTTATTTGGCGGCGCGCTGGCCATTATCATATTAATACTGTTTTTGAAGAATCTGCGACCTACCATTGTGGTGGCCTTCTCCATTCCCATCAGTCTGGTGACGGCTATTGTGTGCATGTATTTCAGCGGTGTGACGCTGAATATAATTTCCCTGTCGGGTCTTGCGCTGGGAATCGGCATGCTGGTGGATAATTCTATTGTCGTAATCGAAAATATTTATCGGCTGAGAAGTGAAGGAAGGTCCGTGAAGGAGGCGGCTATGGAAGGGGCCAGGGAAGTGGCCGGTGCCATAGCGGCATCTACGCTCACCACCGTTTGTGTGTTTCTGCCGATTGTGTTTACGGAGGGGATCACCAGGCAGCTGTTTGTGGATATGGGACTGACCATTGCCTACTCCCTGATTGCCAGTCTGGTGATTGCGCTGACAGTAGTGCCGGCCATGTCCTCCAAGATCCTGACAAAGACAAAGGAACAGAAGGAGGGCAGGATATTCGGAGGTCTGATGCGGGGGTACGAGAAGCTTCTGGGAGTCTCTTTGAAAATAAAGCCGGTTCTGTTGGTTTTGGTGGCTGTGTTGCTGGTAGTGAGCATTCTGCTGGCCTTCCGCAACGGAACGGCGTTTATGTCTGACATGGACTCCACGCAGCTTACCGTAAATGTACAGCTGGGTCCCGATGCGGATCTGCAGCAGACAGCCCAGGTGACTGATCAGGTGGTGGAAGCGATTCTGTCCATAGACGATGTGCAGAATGTAGGCGCAATGACCAGCACCTCTACTATGTCCATGCTGGGTGGAGGCGGCGGAAGCGACAATGGGGCTACCGTTTATGTGGTAACCAGAGAAGACAAAACCATGAATAATGAGGAGATTGCCCGAATCATCAAAGAAAAGACAGCCGGGCTTGAGGCGGAGATTACGGTAGATACCTCCAGCATGGATATGTCGGCCATGGGGGGAAGCGGAATATCTATCCAAGTGAGAGGCCGTGACATTGATACTCTGCAGCGGATTGCAGGCGAGGTGGCGGTCATTGTGGAGAGCGTGGAAGGCACTGCGGAAGTGAATGATGGGATGGGTGAGGCGGAAGAAGAGCTTCGCATTATTATCAATCGGGAGGAAGCCGTACAATACGGTCTGACAGTTGCGCAGGTATTTACCCAGATTGCTTCCAGACTGGCTGATGCCAGCAGCGCGACCACTCTGGTGGCGGCAGACAAGGATTACAATGTATATGTTATAAGCGGCAGTGACATTGAGCTGACCAGAGATCTGGTCAGAGAGCTGGAGATTCAGGGTACCGGAGCGGAGGGGGAGACTGTGGAGGTGCCGCTTGAGGATATCGCATCCTTTGAGTCGGCGCAGGCTCTTACCTCAATCAACCGGGCAGATCAGACAAGGTATATTTCTGTTTCCGCTACCATTGATGAGGGCTACAATGTGGGTCTGGTAGCCGGTGATGTGAATGATAAGCTGGCAGACTATGAATTGCCGGCAGGCTATCAGCTGGTATTTTCCGGTGAAAATGAGATGATCGTGGATGCCATGGAGCAGGTTATGCTGATGCTGGCTTTGGCGGTGGTATTTATGTATCTGATCATGGTGGCGCAGTTCCAGTCGCTTTTACTGCCATTTATCATTATGTTTACCATTCCTCTTGCGTTTACCGGAGGGTTCCTGGGGCTGTTTTTCAGCGGCAGTGAGGTCAGCGTTATCGCTATGATCGGTTTTGTCATGCTGGCCGGTATCATTGTGAATAATGGTATTGTGCTGATCGATTACATTAACCAGTTGAGGGAAGGAGGAATGGAAAAGCACAGGGCAATCATGACAGCTGGCCGTACCAGACTGCGCCCGGTTTTGATGACCGCCTTAACCACAATTCTGGCCTTGTCCACTATGGTGTTCAGCAACGATATGGGCTCCGAGATGGCAAAGCCCATGGCGGTGGTTACTATAGGAGGTCTTTTATACGGAACATTGCTTACGCTGGTGGTGATTCCTTGTATTTATGACCTGCTCAGCAGAGGGGAACGGCGGGAGAAGACACGCTTTCTGGAAAAGCTTCGAAGGAAACCGGCCAAGGAGGAAGAGTGATGGGAAAAATGGCGGATTTGGAAAATATACACCAGGTACCGCCCAAGGTGCTTGGAATGTACCAGGCGGTGGCGGAGCTGCTGGAGGAAGGGGTGGATATAAATAATATCCGCGTCTCCACCATCACTGATCGGGCAGGCATCGGGAAAGGTACGGCTTACGAATATTTCGACACCAAGGAGGAAATTATAGCCTGTGCCGTGGTATATCGCATGCAGTGGACTTTTGAGCATATCGGCAGTATTTTGATGGAAAAGAACAGCTTTCAGGAACAGATTGAGCTGTTGCTGAATGAGACGGAAGAGCAGGGGAAAAGGAAATTCTGTTTTTGGCGGCTTGTCCATATGTTAACTGACAATTCTGATTTCAGTCAGTTGGTCCGTCAGCGGATGGCATCGGAACCTTTTGCGGAGTACTTGCCTGTAAAAGTGTTTGGGCGAGTATTGCAGAGAGGTGTGGAGAGGGGAGAGCTGCGAAAGGATCTGCCGCTGGAATACATGGTGTATTCGGTACTTTCGCGTCTGCTGTCTTATTTGATGGCGATTACCACGAAGGATTGTTTTCATGTGGATGCTGCGGCACTGCGTCCGTTGGTTTACCAGGGGATAATGGATGAGCTGTTACAAGTGCGGTAACAGCCTATCCCTGCCATTCGCAACAGTTCAGCCCTCTCATTCATAAAATCGGCTGCTTTGCATCCAATGCCGCTTATGCGGCTCGGCTTTTATTTCATGTGCATGGCTGAACTATTACCAGAAAAAAATACAGAAAAAAGTAAATAATTGTGTTGACAAAACATTGTCGGGTTGCTATAATGAATAACGGTGATTGCAAGAGCAGTCATCTGATGCTGCTGTGGCTCAGTCGGTAGAGCGTCGCATTGGTAGTGCGGAGGTCACGGGTCCGATTCCCGTCAGCAGCTTTGAAAAACCTTGAGTATTCAAGGTTTTTTTTCTTGCAGTCAATTACATTGTAATCCGTTTTTTTTTTTGTCTGCCGTTTAGAAATCTGCAAAAAAATGTCTATTATGGTCTTGACTACAGAGAAAATTTTTAAGATACATAAAATTTAGGGCTTTCTATTTTGGGAAAAGTGTATTATAATAATAGCGAGTTACATGACATATCAATCATGGTGTCAAGGAAGCACGTCAAAGCGATATCTTGCTGGGACCCCCATTTTTGAATTATGGACTATTATACTGCTTTTAAATCAGGAGGAATTTATGAGAGAAAAATACGAATCATTAGCGCTTGTACAATTGAGGGAGCTCGCGAAGGTGCGCGGACTTAAAGGTACGTCGGCGATGAAAAAGGCCGAATTGGTGGAGGCTATGCTGGTCGAGGATGAAAGGCAGAAGAAGCCTGAGGAAGCCGAAAGCATCGCGAAGAGCCGGGAGGTACAGCAGAATACGGACAGCGGATCCGGCCAGGGCGCTTATCGGCGCACCGGAAACGGAAGCAGGCAGTCCCGTTTCCAGCGAGGTGAAAATACGCGGACGGAGAATTCCAACGGTCGGGGAGAAAATGCCCGGACGGAAAATCCCAATTCCCGAAGCGAAAATGCGCGGACGGAAAATACTAATACCCGAGGAGAAGCTGTGCGGATGGAAAATGCCCAGGGAGAGAATTCCCGCACAGAGAATATGCGCAGGGATAATTACAGGCAGGAGAGTCCGGCCAGAAGAGAAAATTACAGGCCGGAGGGATCTGCCAGAGGTGAGGATAATCAGAGGACAGAGCCTCAGAGAAGTGAATTTCAGAGGCCTGAGGCCGGGGCGGCTGCATCTGCGGAGGGAAATCCTGCACCGCGTCCCAACCGGATCAATGAAGTGTATGATGAAAAAACATATCCCAGAGAGCTGGACAGCGGAGAGGAGGCCAGCGGTATCCTGGAGGTTATGCCTGACGGATATGGTTTTATCCGCTGTGAAAACTATCTGCCCGGGGAAAACGATGTGTATGTGGCACCCAGCCAGATCCGCCGCTTTGGGCTGAAAACCGGAGATATATTAAAGGGCAACAAGCGGATCAAGACTCAGCAGGAAAAATTCAGCGCTCTTCTTTTTATTCGTTCCATCAACGGCTATACCACGGAGGAATCCGCAAAGCGGACGGCTTTTGAGGATATGACGCCGATTTTTCCCAATCAGCGCATACGGTTGGAAACTCCGGGCTGTAGTGTGGCCATGCGGGTCATGGATCTGGTGAGCCCGGTGGGAAAAGGGCAGAGAGGTATGATCGTATCCCCGCCCAAAGCAGGAAAGACCACCTTATTGAAGGAGGTTGCCAAATCCATTCTCCGCACTAATCCGCATATGCATATGCTGGTGTTATTGATCGATGAACGTCCCGAGGAGGTAACGGACATCAAGGAAGCTGTGGTGGGAGAGAATGTGGAGGTGATCTATTCCACCTTCGATGAGCTGCCGGAGCATCACAAAAGGGTTTCCGAGATGGTGATAGAACGCGCCAAAAGGCTGGTAGAGCATAAAAAGGATGTGGTAATTTTGCTGGACAGCATTACCAGGCTTACCAGGGCATACAATTTGGTAGTTCCGCCCAGCGGACGCACGTTGTCCGGCGGTCTGGATCCGGCGGCTCTTCATATGCCGAAGCGTTTTTTCGGTGCAGCCAGAAATATGCGTGAGGGCGGGAGTCTTACGATTCTTGCAACCGCGCTGGTGGATACCGGCAGCAAGCTGGATGATGTAGTGTATGAGGAGTTCAAAGGTACCGGTAATATGGAAATGGTTCTGGACCGCAGGCTTTCCGAAAAACGTATTTTCCCGGCCATTGATCTTGCAAAATCGGGTACCAGGAGAGAGGATCTGCTGCTGAATTCCGAGGAGCTGGATGCCATCAATATTATGCGGAAGGCTTTAAACGGTTTGAAGCCGGATGAAGCCACAGACCGTATTTTGGATATGTTTGCCCGTACCAGAAACAATAATGAATTTGTCATGATGGTAAAAAAGAACAAATTTATATAAAATAGGACTTGCAAGAAAAAGAAGCATGTGCTACAATAATAAAGCTGTTTGTGGTTCCATAAGCAGTGCGGATGTGAACATAAAAATATATATGTGATCGTATAGAGAGGTGAAAGCGATGAAAGAAGGAATCCATCCCCAGTATTATCAGGCAACTGTAACCTGCAACTGCGGCAATACCTTCGTGACCGGTTCTACAAAGCCGGAGATTCACGTAGAAGTCTGCTCCAAATGCCATTCGTTCTACACTGGTCAGCAGAAGACAGCAAGAGCCGACGGACGTATTGAAAAGTTCAACAGAAAATACGGCGTAAAATAAGAATCGCAAAAAAGGTTGAGGTGCAATTATCTCAACCTTTTCTGTTAGAGACTTCCGGGAGAAGGAGAAGTATATGGCGGGAAGAAGAAAACACTATTCCGGGATCGGCGGACAGGCGGTCCTGGAAGGCGTTATGATGAAAAACGAAGAAAAATATGCGGTGGCGGTGAGAAAACCCGGCGGGGGAATTGCCGTGGAGCTGGAAAATTATCAGGGTGTTATGCACGGGAATAAAATAAAGGAAATTCCCTTTATCAGGGGGATTTTTAATTTTATTGATTCCATGATACTGGGAATGAAGTGCCTGAATTATTCCGCATCCTTTTACGAGGAGGAAGATGAGGAGGAAGAGGATCTCTTTGAGAGAGAGAAGAGTCCGGCAGGAAAGCCGGGGGGACGGGGAGAATCTTTGGTGACGACCCTGGTGACTGTGGCGGCTGTTGCGCTTGCGGTAGGAATTTTTGTGGTGCTTCCTTATTTTCTTGCCTCTTTATTTGACGGATTTGTGAGGAATGCTTCGCTGATGGCGATTATTGAGGGGGTAATCAGGATTCTGATCTTTATCCTGTATGTGAGCGGGATCAGTCTGATGAAGGATATCCGAAGACTTTACCGGTATCATGGAGCGGAGCATAAGTGCATCAATTGCATCGAAAAGGGGCATCCGTTAACGGTGCATAATGTGATGAAAAGCTCCCGTCTTCACAGAAGGTGCGGCACCAGCTTTATCTTTTTTGTGCTGTTTGTCAGCATCATTCTGTTTTTCTTTATCCGGGTGGATAATGTTGTTCAGAAGGTGATTTTGAGGATTTTGCTGATGCCGGTGGTAGCCGGGATATCCTATGAGATTATCCGCCTGGCAGGCCGCAGTGACAATCTGTTTGTGCGCATTATTTCCGCCCCCGGTATGCTGATCCAGCGTATGACTACGAAGGAACCGGATAAGGGGATGGTGGAGGTTGCCATAACAGCGGTGGAGGCTGTGTTTGACTGGAAAAAGTATCTGCAGGACAACTTTGGCTATGAGGAGACCACATGACCTACGCAGAGGCTTATGAAAAGGGAAAGAATATTTTAACGGAAGCAGGTATTGCTGAAGCCGGGCTTGAGGCCAGGCTGCTTTTGGAGCATGTCTGCGGTACAGGAAGGAATGATCTTCTGGTTCATGGAGACAGGCTGGTAGAAGATGTCCAGTGCAACAGCTATGAACAGCTGCTGACCGGAAGAGCCGACAGGATTCCTCTGCAGTACCTGACAGGATGTCAGGAGTTTATGGGGCTGAACTTTGCCGCGGACAGGCATGTGCTGATTCCCAGGCAGGATACGGAGATCCTGGTGGAGGAGGTTTTGAAAAACCTTCATGACGGAATGGAAATACTGGACATGTGTACCGGATCAGGATGCATTCTCATCAGCCTTTTGCGGTACAGCAACGACTGTGCAGGACTGGGTGTGGATATTTCCGGCGGGGCGCTGAGGGTGGCTGAAAAGAACGCCCAAAATATTCTAAGCGGTTTTTCGGGCAAAGTGCGGTTTTTGGAAAGCGATCTGTTTGAGAATGTGGAGGAAATGTTCGATGTGATTGTTTCAAATCCGCCCTACATTCCGGCAGGGGACATGGAAGGTCTGATGCCGGAGGTGCGGGACTATGAGCCAAGGATTGCCCTTGACGGCGGAGAGGATGGTCTTGTCTTTTACCGGAAAATACTGGAGGGAAGCCGCAGCCATTTGAAAAAGGGCGGAATGCTGTTTTTTGAGATCGGATACGATCAGGGGAGAGCAGTGAGTAAAATGATGCGGGAGACCGGTTTTCTGGATGTGCAGGTCAGGAAGGATTATGCAGGGCTGGATCGTGTGGTATTTGGGACACGGAGCTTTGCATAGAATGTGAGGAAATATATGTTTGACAAATTAGAGGATTTACTGATCCGGTTCGAAGAGATCATGGGAGAGCTCCATGAACCTACCGTGGCCAATAATCAGGAGCGGTTCCGAAAGCTGATGAAGGAGCAGAGCGATCTGACGCCTATTGTGGAGGCCTACAGGGAATACAAAAGGTGCAGGCAGGAGATCGAGGATTCCCTGGCTATGCTGGAGGAAGAAAACGACGACGAAATGCGGGAGATGATCAAAGAAACTCTGGCCGAAAATCGGAAACGGACGGAGGAGCTGGAGCAGGAGATGAAGATTCTGCTGCTGCCTAAGGATCCCAACGATGAAAAGAATGTGATTGTGGAAATCCGGGCCGGCGCCGGCGGAGATGAGGCGGCTCTTTTTGCGGCGGAGATATACCGCATGTATGTACACTATGCGGAAGGACGGCGGTGGAAGGTAGAAACCATGAACGCGGACGAGATCGGGATCGGCGGCATGAAGGAAGTACAGTTTATGATTAATGGCCAGGGCGCCTATTCCAGAATGAAGTATGAGAGCGGCGTACACAGAGTGCAGAGAGTGCCGGAGACGGAGAGCGGAGGCCGCATTCATACCTCTACCATCAGCGTGGCTGTGATGCCGGAGGTGGATGAGGATATTGACATCACCATCGATGAGAAGGATATCCGGGTGGATGTGATGAGGGCGTCGGGAAACGGCGGACAATGTGTGAATACTACCGATTCGGCAGTGCGCCTGACCCATTATCCTACGGGCATTGTCGTATACAGCCAGACGGAAAAGTCTCAGATTCAGAATAAAGCCAAGGCATTTGCCCTGCTGAAGGCAAAGCTTTACGACATAGAACAGCAGCAGAGACATGATGCGGAAGCGGAAATGCGCAGAAGCCAGATCGGAACCGGAGACCGCTCCGAGAAAATCCGCACCTACAATTTCCCTCAGGGCAGGGTGACTGACCACCGCATCGGACTGACGCTTTATAAGCTGGACAAGGTGATGAACGGGGATATCGGCGAGATTATAGACGCCTGCATTGCCGCTGATCAGGCGGCCAAGCTGGCGAGGATGGGTGAAAACTAAAATAGTCCGGCGCTTTTGTGGGCCGCCCTGGAAATAATGCCGGGTTTGCGCAAGGTACCGGATATCAGATGGCCAATGATTATGCTAAATTCGGATGCTGGGGTACTTTGGCATTATAGATAATGTTCTGGTTCTGTCAAATCAATTTAAGCTGATTTATAAAGCAACAGCACCTGGAGAGGCGCTGTTGCTTTTTGAATTAAAGGGTATCTGAGCTTGATTGAGCTTGACAATTCCCCAACATTATTTTTTTCAAAGTATTAGAACTCAGGAAAGGAGCCAGCGCTGTGATCTGGGAGAAATTGCCGTCGAAGGAGGCCTTTTCTGCCAGCTGGTCCAGCTTTTCGCGGCTGAGAAAAGGAGCCAGCCCCGTGACCTGAGAGAGGTCGCCGTCGAAGGAGGCCTTATCCACCAATTGGTCCAGCTTTTCGCGGCTGAGAAAAGGAGCCAGCATCTTAATCTGGGAGAAATCACCGTCAAAGGAGGCCTTATCTGCCAGCTGGTCTATCACATCCCTGTCCAAGAATGGAGCCAGTTGAATAAGATCGTTCAGATGAATGGTCTGCTGTGTGTGGAGATGCTCCTGGACATAGATTCCCGCTTCTTTAGGAGGAATCAGGGGAATGATCTGGCCCAGGTCCTCCAGATCAATTGGGGCAGTGGTCTTGTTTTCCCTCTTATCTATTACCTTTTGCACTTTTTTTGCCATACTCTGGTCTAACAATTCTTCCAGACCGATATTTAATATGGTACAAAGCTGTTTCAGCTTTGATATATCCGGCATGGAATTGGCGCGTTCCCAATTAGAAACTGCCTGATAACTGACCTCCATGGCGTCGGCCAGCTGCATCTGAGTCATGTTTTGGGCGATCCTTGCGGAGCGGATTTTCTGGGCTACATAGTCTGTGCTGAATGTTTGATCCATTTTTCAATGTCCTTTCTGATAATGTTTTGTCATGACAAGGTAAGTATAGCAGATTTTGGTTAAACAGGGAATCAAGTGATGCTTGAGCCGCCTGTTGACTTCTTTCTGCGGGTAGGCTATAATACGCAATGGAAAACATGTGGCTGAATGGACTGAAAGAGGAGGAGCACAATGAGTACGGACAGATATCAGAGCCCGCTGTCGGAGCGTTACGCCAGCAGGGAAATGCAGTATATTTTTTCTCCGGACATGAAATTCCGCACCTGGAGGAAGCTTTGGATCGCCCTGGCGGAGACGGAAAAGGAATTAGGGCTTTCTCAGAACGGCAAGCCGGTTATCACCGACGAGCAAATTGAGGAACTGAAGGCCCATGCTGAGGATATTAATTATGATGTGGCAAAGGCCAGGGAAAAGGAAGTACGTCATGATGTGATGAGCCATGTGTATGCCTATGGACAGCAGTGTCCTAAGGCGGCGGGGATTATCCATCTGGGAGCAACCTCCTGCTATGTGGGGGATAATACGGATATTATTATCATGACGCAGGCGCTGAGGCTGGTGAAAAAGAAATTAATCAATGTGATGGCGGCTCTTGCAGATTTTGCGGAAAAGTATAAGAATCAACCCACGCTTGCTTTTACTCATTTTCAGCCGGCACAGCCTACTACGGTGGGAAAGCGTGCCACTCTGTGGATTCAGGAGTTCTGCCTGGATCTGGAAGATCTGGAGCATGTGCTGGGGAAAATGAAGCTTTTGGGCTCCAAGGGAACCACAGGAACCCAGGCATCCTTTCTGGAGCTTTTTGACGGGGATCAGGAGACAATTGACAGGATTGATCCCATGATTGCGGAAAAGATGGGATTTCAGGAATGCTACCCTGTGTCCGGGCAGACTTATTCCCGTAAGGTGGATACCCGGGTGGCAAATGTGCTGGCAGGAATTGCAGCCTCCGCTCACAAAATGAGCAATGATATCCGTCTGCTGCAGCATCTGAAGGAGGTGGAGGAGCCCTTTGAGAAGAACCAGATCGGATCCTCGGCCATGGCCTATAAGAGAAATCCCATGAGAAGCGAGAGGATTG